>Ga0209415_10000961_pt1 | contig 54681 bp, 45 predicted proteins | sample PeaSoiSIISIP2007_FD_187696 | JGI IMG/M metagenome (GOLD analysis project Ga0209415, IMG submission 187696) | Peat soil microbial communities from Weissenstadt, Germany - SII-SIP-2007 (SPAdes) (version 2) | ecosystem: Environmental > Terrestrial > Soil > Wetlands > Peat | place: Germany... | reverse complement strand
AACTTCACCCCGAGATCGCGGGCAATGATGCCGGCGGCGATGTAACCCGCGCCGCCGGAGATGGCGCCGCCGGGATGTCCCGCCGAGCCCGCCATGTAAAGGTTGGCAATCGGCGCGCGATAGCCGAAGTGGTTGTACATCACCTGCTCGGCATTGAAGGCGCCCATGAAAATGTCGCCCTGGCGCATGTTGATCAGCTCGGCGGTGTACTCCTTCGCCGTGTAGACATATTGCCCGATGATGTTGCGGCGGGTCATGTTGGGGCAATAGCGCGCGAAGGTCTCGACGATCTTCTCGGCGAATTCGCGTTTGAAATCCTCATAGGTTTGATCGCCCAGCTCGGGGTTGAGCGGCATCACATGCCAGCAATAGGTGGTGTGCTTGCCGGGCGGCGCCTGCGTCGGATCGATGACGCTCAGCGGGCCGGAGCCGAATTGCAAGATGCGCGGCACGCGGCCCGCCTTCACATCCTCATGCGCCGAGAACAGCTCCTCCATATTGTCGGCGCCGATGCTCCATTTGAGCGTGCGGTCGATGTTCGAATCGTAGGCGGCGGCGGAAAATTGCGGGCTCTCGTGCAGCGCGAGGTGCAGGCCGAACAATGTCCAGCCGGTGTACTGGAAACGATCGAGCTTGGCGGCGAACGACGCGGGCAGCTGCGCGCGCCCGATCATGGTCTCGAAGGTCTGATGCACGTCCAGCGTACTGGCGACGAATTTGCGGGCGCGCACCGTGCGCCCATCGGTCATCACGATGCCGCCGGCGCGGCCGCCTTCGACGAGGATGCGCTCGATCGCGACTTGCGGCTGAAACACGCCGCCTGCGGCGATGAACGTTTCCATCAGCCCGCGCGCCAGATTGAACGAGCCGCCCCGGCACAGCTGATAACCGGTTTCCAGATCGAAGGCGCGAATGACCGAACCCATCGGGCTCGTCTTCGACAGGGTATCGGTGAGCCAGGTGCCGAACAGCGAGACCTTGAACAGGAATAAGAGCTTGACGTGGTCGTTCTCGAACAGCTCGTCGACCACGTCGAGCGGCTGACGGCGGCTGACGGCGAGGAAGTCGCGCCCGATCGCGGTCTTGCCCAGCAAGGCCTCGCGCTCGGCTTGTGGCAGCGGCTCGGCGTAGCGTTCGGGAATGAGGATGCGCGCGGTGATCTCCTCGGCGCGCCGGTTCCAGTCGCGAAACGTCTCGGCGTCGCGTTTGGAGAAGCGCGCGACATTCGCGATGGTCTCCTCGCGGTCGCGGCCGAACACCAAAGCCGTGCCGTCGCGATGGGCCTGGCCGAACTCATATCGCGGCGTGATGTAGGTGACGCGGTCTTCGAGGCCTAAGTCCCGAAACCACGGCGTCTCAGAGATGTGGAAGTGATTGATGGAATGGAGGTTGTGATAGAAGCCGGGGAGGGTGACCTCCTTCGTCGTCAGGCCGCCGCCATATTGCAAGCGGCGGTCGACAAGCAGGATGCGCAAGCCGGCTTTGGCGAGATAGCTGCCGAGGATCAGCCCGTGATGACCGGCGCCGATGACGATGCCGTCGTAGGTTTTCTCCAAAGCCTTGGTCACGTGTCTCCCCGGACCCCACGCGTTTGCCGCATCGGGTTCTTACGTTTCGAATTGTCTGACTTGAATTTGCAACAGCGAGTTTGGCGAAAGCAAGCGTGTCGCCTGCGTGGCTGATCTGCACTTATCCGGCCGTAAAAAAACATGGCCGGCACGAGGCCGGCCATGCCGTAGTTCAAGGATGTGCGTAGCGCGACGAATTACTTCATCGCGTCGTAGACGGCGTGCGTCCAGGCGCCTTCCGGCTTCTTGGTGATGACCGGGTCGGAGCCGCCCGAGAGCAATTCCGCAACCGTGCGGTCATAGTCCTTCGGGTCGAGCTTGCCGTTGCCCGGATCGAGGAGCTTGGCGATTTCGCCCATCATCTGCTCCTGGTGATGCAGCGTCTGCGCGCCGGTGGTGTCGGCGGCAATCACGATCTTGGCCGCTTCCTTGTCGTTCTCCTTGGCCCACTTCCAGCCCTTCTCGGATGCGCCGACGAACTTGGCCAGCTTGGCGACGAAAGCCGGATCCTTCAGCTTCGGCTCCATCGCATAGAGGCCGTCTTCGAGGGTGGCCACGCCCTCGTCGCTATACTTGAACACCACAAGCTGGTCCGGCTTGTAGCCGGCGTCGATGACCTGCCAGTATTCGTTGTAGGTCATGGTCGAGATGCAGTCGGCTTGCTTCTGCAACAGCGGATCGACGTTGAAGCCCTGCTTGATCACCTTGATGCCGCCCGGCGAGCCGTCGGTCTTGATGCCGAGCTTCGCCATCCAGGCCAGGAACGGATATTCGTTGCCGCCGAACCAGACGCCGATGGTCTTGCCTTTGAAATCCGCCGGCGTCTTGATGCCGGTGTCCTTGCGACAGGTCAGCTCGAGACCGGATTTTTTGAAGGTCTGCGAGATGTTGACCAGCGGCACGCCCTTTTCGCGCGACGCCAGCGCCGACGGCATCCAGTCGATGACCACGTCAGCGCCGCCGCCGGCGATGACTTGCGGCGGAGCTACGTCCGGACCGCCCGGATTGATGGTGACGTCGAGACCGGCGTCCTTGTAGATGCCCTTCGCCGCGGCGACGTAATAGCCGGCGAATTGCGCCTGGGTTACCCACTTCAGCTGTACGGTGACCTTGTCGGCGGCATAGGCGCCGCTGGCGAGCGATACGCCGCAAGCGACCCCCGTTACCAGTACAAACTTCTTCAACATGTGTCGTCCCTCCACGCTTGAAAGCTACCGAGTCAGTTCCGATACGACGGATGCCAGGATGTGACCGCACGCTCGGCGAGTGCGACGATCCCGTAGAAAGCCATTCCGGCCACGGCGGCCAGCGCTATCTCAGCCCATACCATATCGAGCGACATGCGGGCCACTTCGATCGAGATGCGGAAGCCGATGCCGTGGGTCGGGGTTCCGAAGAACTCGGCTACGATGGCACCGATCAGCGCCAGCGTCGAATTGATTTTCAGGGCGTTGAACACGAACGGCATAGCCGCCGGCAGGTTCAGCTTCACGAGCGTCTGCACCGGCCGGGCGGCGTAGGAGCGCATCAGGTCGCGTTCCATCGCCCCGGCGACCGCCAACCCGGCCAAGGTGTTCACCAGCATCGGGAAGAAGCACATGACCGCGACCACCGCGGCCTTCGACTGCCAGTCGAAACCGAACCACATCACCATGATCGGCGCGATCCCGACGATCGGCAGCGCCGATACGAAATTGCCGAGCGGAAGCAGGCCGCGTTTGAGGAAATTGTAGCGATAGGCGACGATGGCGACGAGAAATCCCGCGCCGCAGCCGATGGCGTAGCCGGCCAGCACGCTGCGCACGAAAGTCTGCATGAAATCCTCGCTCAGCACCGGCAGCGACACGGCCAGCCGGGTTGCCGTCGAGCTCGGCGCTGGCATCAGCACCGGCGACACGCCGAAGCCGCGAACGGTCACCTCCCAGAGGTAAATAAGGAAAGCGCCGAAAAACAGCGGAACCGCCAGGTCGCGCAGCCAGCGCGCGGTTTGATCGCCGGTCGGCAGCGCCGCCAGCCGGGTGGAGGTGAGGATCGCGCCGAGCCAGGTCGCGAGCACAATTAGCCAATAGCCCCAGTCGGCGTAACCGGCGATCTCGGCGTCGCGCAGCAGCAGGATCGTCACCGCGCAGCCGAGCGCCGTCCCGACAAGTCCGAAGAGGGCGGAGAATGCGGTTCTCCACGACGCGAGCGCGAACGCGGCGGCGGCGGCAACGATGGCGAGTAACAGGTCGGTCCGCGCGGTGACGGCGGGAGCAGGCTCGCTCGACAGCGGAAACGCCAAAGCCAGAAGCAGGCCGGCGGCGGCGACCCAGAATCCGATCGTCTCCCAGCGCGCCGTCACGTCGTCGCTCCCATGCGATGGGCAGTCCATTTCGCGATCAGGTCGATGATGCCGATCAGGACGGTGGCGATGACAGCGGCTGCGACCAGCGCGGCCCAGATCTGAACCGTCTGGCCGTAATAGGAGCCGGTCAACAGCCGCGCGCCGATGCCGGCCTGCGCGCCGGTCGGCAGCTCGGCGACGATGGCGCCGACCAGCGAGATCGTGACCGACACCTTGAGGCTGGTGAACAGGAACGGAATCGACGACGGCCAGCGCAGCTTCCAGAACACTTGCAGCTTATTGGCCGACCAGGTCCGCATCAGATCGAGCTGGATCGGATCCGGCGAAGTCAGGCCCTTCACCATGCCGATGGTGACCGGAAAGAAGCACAGATACGCGGAAATGATCGACTTCGGCAGCAACCCACGGATGCCGATGGCGCCAAACACGACGATGATGATCGGCGCGATCGCGAGGATCGGCACCATTTGCGAGCATATGATCCACGGCAACAGACTCTTTTCGAGCGTGCGCAAATGCACGATCAGAATCGCCAGCAAGATGCCGAAGATGGCGCCGATGGCGAAGCCGACGGCGGTCGCCGAGAGCGTCACCCAGGCGTGATAGGCAAGGTTTCGGCGGGAATCGAGCGGGTAGCCGAAGATCGAGTCGTAAAGCTCAATCACGACCTGATGCGGCGCCGGTACGACCGGCCGGTCGCCGTTCATCGTTCCGGCGATCACGTCGGTGAGGGTGTATTTGATGTCGTTGCGCTCGAACGCGTCGCGCACCTGCGGCGCATTCATTAGGAAGGCGGCGAGATACCAGAGCACGAACAGCACGGCGACCACCGCAAGCACCGGCGCGCGCTCGGTGACCCAGGCCGGCCTCCAGGCCGCGCGCGGCAAGGCGAGGGCGCTACTCGTCATACGAATGGCCCGAGCGCAGACCCGCGCGCACGCGCTGCGCGATCTTGATGAATTCCGGCGTCTCGCGAATTTCCAGCGTGCGGTTGCGCGGGAAGTTGCACGGGATGATGTCGATGATCCGTCCCGGCCGCGGCGACATCACCACGATCCTGGTGGACAGAAAAACCGCCTCGGGAATGGAATGGGTGACGAAGACGACGGTTTTGCCGGTCTGATCCCAAAGCCGGAGCAATTGCTCGTTGAGGTGATCGCGCACGATCTCGTCGAGCGCGCCGAACGGCTCATCCATCAACAGCAGAGCCGGATCGAACGACAATGCGCGCGCGATCGAGGCGCGCTGTTGCATGCCGCCGGAAAGCTGCCAGGGGAATTTGCGCTCGAAGCCGGACAGGTTGACGAGCTTGAGATAACGGTCGACCCGCGCGCGCCGCTCTTTAGCGTCGAAGCCCATGATTTCCAGCGGCAAGGCGACGTTGCGCTCGATGGTCCGCCACGGATAAAGCGCGGGCGCCTGGAAAATGTAGCCGTATTGGCGCTTCAGCCGCGCCTCTTCCGGGCTGACGCCGTTGACCAGGATGGTGCCGGACGTCGGCTTCTGCAGATCGGCGATCAGGCGCAACAGCGTGGTCTTGCCGCAGCCGGACGGTCCGATGAACGAGACGAAATCGCCGTCGCTGATCTGCAGATTGATGTTGGCCAGCGCCTCGACGGCGCCATCGCGTGTCTGAAAGGTGAGCGAGACGCCGCGCGCGTCGACGGTCAATGCCTTCGCGGCTGCGGCGCGCCCTTCGCCGGTTGCGGTCTCCGGCGGTGTCACGCGCTCAACAGGACGGATCGATGTTGTGGGCGAAGTGCCGAGTGCCACGCTTTGCTTCGCCGGGCCCGGCCGCCTCGCCACGCGTTGGTCCATTGCAAAATACTGACAGACCTCAACACGGAATCCGCGCCCAACCTTTGTTCAACTCTGACAGAATATTGGGCACGCCAAACCGCCTCCGCGTCAATGGTTTTCTCAGGCGCACCGTGCTGGGAGAATATTTTGACTGACTGCCGAGTTCTTTTCCATACTTGCCGGGCTTGAGGGCCGCCTTTTCTGGTATTCTGCCCTCGATATGAAGCCCGCGCCCTTTCAGTATGTCGCCGCCCGTACCATCGAACAAGCCTTGCAGTTGAAGGCCGAATATGGCGATGAGGCGCGATTTCTCGCCGGCGGGCAAAGCCTTGTTCCGACAATGAATTTCCGGCTGACGCAGCCGGCGATACTGATCGACATCAATCTGCTGGCCGAGCTGGCCGGGGTCAAGAATGGCGCCGGCGACCGCGTTCGCATCGGTGCGTTGACGCGCTACCGCAATCTTGAGCGCGATCCGGCGACCGCGCGCCGCCTGCCGCTCATTCACGAAGCGCTGCCGCACGTCGCCCACCCGCAAATCCGCAACCGCGGCACCATCGGCGGCAACCTGGCGCATGCCGACCCGGCTTCGGAAATGCCCGCCATTGTCGTTGCGCTTGCCGGCAGGTTGCACGCCCGGTCGAAAACGGGCGAACGCTGGATCGACGCGGCCGATTTTTTCGTCGGCGCGCTGTCGACGGCGCTCGCGCCCGACGAGATGCTGGTGGAAGTGGAGTTGCCGACCGCGCCGGCGCGCTCGGGCGCCTGCTTCATGGAGGTGTCGCGGCGGCGCGGCGATTTCGCCATCGTCGGCGTGGCCGCGACGGTGCGTCTCGACGGGGAAGGGCGCTGCGCCGACGCGCGGATCGGCCTGTGTAATGCCGGCGAGGTGCCGGTCCTGGCAGCGGAGGCCGGGAAGTCGCTTGCCGGCCGCAAGATCGGCGCGCCGGAGATCAAGGAGGCCGCCGCTTTGGTGCAGGGCGCGATTGATCCGGGCGGCAGCATCCATGCCAGTAAGGAATTCCAGCGCCACATCGCCGGCGTGCTGACCGCGCGCGCGCTGGCGGCGGCGTGCCAACGGGCGGAGCAGGCGGCGTGACCACCGACACCCACGACATCACCGTCACCGTCAACGGCACTCCCTACCGCCGCCAGGTCGAGGCGCGGTTGTTGTTGAGCGACTTCTTGCGTCACGATTTGTTACTCGCCGGAACGCATGTCGGCTGCGAGCACGGCGTCTGCGGCGCTTGCACGGTGTTGTTCGACGGGGCGCCGGTTCGCTCCTGCCTGATGTTCGCGGCGCAGGTCGACGGCCACGCCATCACCACGGTCGAAGGTCTCGCCCCGGACCGCGAGCACCTCCATCCGCTGCAGCAGGCGATGCGCGACTGCCACGGACTGCAATGCGGCTATTGCACGCCCGGCATCCTCATGACCATGAAAGTCTTTCTCGACGAAATGCCAGCGCCCAGCGAGACGCAGATTCGCGAAGCCTTGTCCGGCAATTTGTGCCGGTGCACCGGCTATCAGCACATCGTCGAGGCGGTGCAGCTTGCCGCCGAGCGGTTGCGCGGGTGAACGTCGTGGCCACGAAAAAGTTCGGCGCACCGATCCGACGCAACGAGGATGCGCGGCTGCTCACCGGCCAGGCGCTGTTCATCGACGACGTGGAATTGCCCGGGATGCTGTATGCGGCCTTCCTGCGCAGCAACGTGGCGCATGCGCGCATTCGCTCGATCGTCGCGTCGGCGGCGCGGGCGCGCGACGGCGTCGTCGCCGTTTATACCGCCGAAGACCTCGGCGATTACTGGGCTCCGGGTCCGCTTCTGGTCCCGCCGCCGCCGATCGCGGATATCGTCTTCAATGCGCGCACGCAGGTGCCGCTCGCCAAGGGCAAGGTGCGCCATGTCGGCGAACCGCTGGCCGTGGTGCTGGCGGAGAGCCGCTACCTCGCCGAAGACGCGCTGGGCGATATTGCCGTCGAACTCGATCCTCTCCCGGCCATCGTCGATTTGGAAAGCGCGCAGACCGAAGCGGCGGGCCGCGTGCACGAGGATGTGCGCGGCAATGTCGCCGCGCATGTGCGGCAAAGCCGCGGCAACTACGCCGCCGCCCGCGCCCGTGCCGCGCACGTCATTGCCCGCCGCTTTCTCTACGATCACGGCGCCTCGTCGCCGATCGAAACGCGCGGCGTCGTCGCCAGTTGGGACGCGCGGGCCAATCAGCTGAGCATCTGGGATACGACCCAGGCGCCGGTGTTTTTGCGCAACGGCCTCGCCGCGATGCTCGGCTTGAGCGAGCGGCAGGTGCGGGTGGTCGCGCCGTTCGTCGGCGGCGGCTTCGGGCCGAAGATCATGCTGTTCTATCCCGAAGAGGTGGTGATCCCCTGGGCGGCGATGAAGCTCAATCGCCCGGTCAAATGGATCGAGGATCGGCTCGAACATTTCTTCGCCACCACGCAGGAGCGCGGCCAGACCCACGATGCCGAGATCGCGCTCGCCGCTGACGGCCGCATCCTCGGCGTCAAGGACGTGTTCCTGCACGATACCGGCGCCTACAACCCCTATGGCCTGACCGTGCCGATCAACAGCCAGTGCACTTTGCTCGGGCCCTATGTCATCCCCAACTACGACTCCGCGTTCACCGCGATCTTCACCAACAAACCGATCGTCACGCCATTTCGCGGCGCCGGCCGGCAGCACGGCGTCTTCGTCATCGAGCGGCTGCTCGACCTCGCGGCGCACGAGCTCAGAATCGACCGCGCGGAAATTCGACGCCGCAATCTTATTCCGCCCGACGCGTTCCCCTACAACAACGAGATCATCTATCAGGACTTCGCGCCGCTTTCCTACGACAGCGGCAATTACGAGCCGATCCTCGATAAGGCGCTGGAGATGATCGGTTACGATCGCTTTCTCGCCGAGGAACAACCGCGGCTGCGCGCCCAAGGCCGCCACGTTGGCGTCGGCATCGCCTGCTATGTCGAGGGCACCGGTATCGGCCCGTATGAGGGCGCCAAGGTGCAGGTGCAGGCCAACGGTAAGGTCAGCGTGGCGACCGGGATCGGCACGCAAGGGCAGGGGCATTTCACCGTCTTCGCCCAGATCGTCGCCGACCAACTCGGCGTCGAGGTCACCGATGTCGACGTCGCGACCGGCGATACCGATCAGTTCTATTGGGGCGCCGGCACCTTCGCCAGCCGCGGCGCGGTGGTGGCGGGCAATGCCGTCAATGAGGCCGGCAAGGCGGTGCGCCAGAAAATCCTTAAGCTCGCCGCCGAACATTTCGAATGCGCCGAGGAGGACCTTGAAATCGCCGACGGCCAGGTCTCGGTGGTCGGCATTCCCGGCCAGGCGGTGAAGCTCGGCGCGCTGGCGCTCAAAGCCAATCCGATGCGCGGCGCGGTCAAGCCCGGGACGGAGCCGGGTCTCGAATCGACGCAATATTTCGGCCCGCCCAGCGGCGCCACCGCCAGCGGCGTGCACGCCATGATCGTCGAAGTCGATCCGCAGACCTTCACGCTCGAAGTGCTCAAATACGTTGTGGTGCACGATTGCGGCACGGTCATCAACCCGCTGATCCTCGCCGGACAGATTCATGGCGGCGTCGCCCAAGGCGTCGGCAATGCCTTCTACGAGCAGCTGGTGTTCGACGAGGAGGGGCAATTGCTCAACGCTTCGCTGGCTGATTATCTGCTGCCGACGGCGCTGGAGGTGCCGCACATGGAGGTCGCCCACACCGTGACCGCCTCGCCGCTCAACCCGCTCGGCATCAAGGGCGCGGGCGAGGCCGGCGCCATTCCCGTCGGACCGTTATTCGCGCAGGCCATCGAGGACGCGCTCGGATTGCCGGAGCGCAAGATCGAGCTCAACGAAATTCCATTGAGCCCGGGCCGCCTGTTCGAGCTGACGGCCAGATTGCGATGATGCTGCGATGAACTCGCAATGATTTTGGTCACCGGCGCCGCCGGCAAGACCGGCAAAGCCGCGATCAAGGCGCTGGCGGCGCGAGGCGCGCCGGTTCGCGCCTTGGTGCGCAATCCCGGCCATGCCGCTTCGCTGAAGGCGCTCGGCGCGGCCGAGGTCGGCATCGGCGGTTTCGACGATCCCGCCGCGCTGGCGCGCGCCACTTCCGGCACGCAGGCGATCTATCACATCTGCCCAAATGTCAGTCCTGATGAAGTCGGCTATGCGCGCGCGGTGGCCGCGGCGGCGCGGGACAACGGCATCAAGCGCTTTGTCTTTCACTCGGTGCTGCATCCGCAGATCGAGGCGATGCCGCATCATTGGGCGAAAATGCGGGTCGAGGAAATGCTGTTTGCCGCGGGTTTCGATCTGACCGTGCTGCAGCCGACCGCTTACATGCAGAACCTCCTCGGCGCCTGGCGCGACATCGTCGCCGACGGCGTGTTCCGCGTTCCCTATCCGGTCGCGACCCGCTTGAGCCTCGTGGACCTGGACGACGTCGCCGAAGCCGCGGCGCTGGTGCTCACCGCAGACGGGCACGGCGGCGCGAGCTATGAACTCGTCGGCACCGAGCCGCTCGGCCAGAGCGTCGTCGCTGCCGCGATAAGCGTGGCAGTGAAGCGAAACGTGCGCGCCGAGGCGGAAAGCATGGAAGCGTGGGAAGCGCGCGCCGCCGCCGCGGGCATGGGCGCGCATGAGCGCGCGACGCTCGTGGCGATGTTCCGCTATTACGCCGATCACGGCCTGATCGGAAATCCCAACACTTTGTCCTGGCTGCTCGGCCGCACGCCGACGAGCCTCGCGGATTTTCTTGCCCGCGCCGCGACGCGCGGTGTCGACGCTTGAACTGAACGAACGCCAGAGGCCTATCGGAGTTGTTTTGTCATGGCGAGCGATGATGTCGAGGTCGTTATTATCGGCGGCGGGGCGGCCGGTGTCGCCGCCGCGCGGCGGCTGCACGACGCTGCGATAAGCTGCCTGCTCGTTGAAGCGCGTTCGCGTCTCGGCGGCCGCGCTTTTTCCGTCGGCGACGGATCGGGGCACGCGCTCGACCTCGGCTGCGGGTGGCTGCACTCCGCCGACCGCAACCCCTGGTGCGGCATCGCTACGAAGCAGGGGGCGACGTTCGAGAAATCGCCGCCGCCATGGTCGCGGTCGCCGCTCGAGGTCGGCTTCCCGCGACCGGCGCAAACAGAGTTTCAGGACGCCATGACGTCGTTCTTCGAGCGGCTGGAGCGTCTGGCGCAGCACGAGCCCGACGTCGCCGCGGCGGCGGCGCTAGAACCGGGCAATCGCTGGAACGGACTGATCAACGCGCTCGGCACCTATATCAGCGGCGCCGAATGGGACCGGGTTTCGGCGAAGGACTACGACCGTTACGCCGACAGCGGCGTGAACTGGCGCGTGGTCGAAGGCCTCGGCACCATCGTCGCGGCTTACGGAGCCAATCTGCCGGTCATGCTCGATTGCCAGGTGCGCGTGGTCCATCATCGCGGCAGGCGTTTGCGGATCGAGACGAGCAAGGGCGCAATCGCCGCCGATCAGGCCGTGGTCGCGGTGCCGACGACTCTGCTGGCGACGGAACGGCCTTCATTCACGCCAGCGCTGCCGCAGAAAACGCGGGCCGCGCAGGGCTTGCCGCTGGGGCTCGACGACAAACTCTTTCTCGCGCTCGATCGCGCGGAAGAGTTCGACCAGGATGTGCGGGTCTTCGGCCACACCGACCGCGCGGCGACCGCGGCGTATCATTTCCGGCCGTTCGGGCGGCCGATGATCGAAGCGTATTTCGGCGGCAAATGCGCGGCCGAGCTCGAAGCGCAAGGCGAGAACGCATTCTTCGACTTTGCCGTTTCCGAACTGCGCGACGTGTTCGGCAACGAATTCGGCCGCCGGCTGAAGCCGATCCGCATCCATCGCTGGGGGCTCGATCCGCTGGCGCTCGGTTCTTATTCGTTTGCGCTGCCGGGTTCCGCGGATTGCCGGGCAACGCTTGCCGCCCCGGTCGACAACCGGTTGTTCTTCGCCGGCGAAGCCTGCTCGCCGAACGATTTTTCCACCGCGCACGGCGCCTGGCAGAGCGGGGTTACCGCCGCCGACCAGGTGATCGCGGCGCGCAGGAAGGCGGCGAACCTAATCTCGATTTAGGCGTTACGCGTGGAGGAGGACTTGAACCATGCCTTTTCGCCTGACGACGCGGCCATCTGCTCCGTCCGCGGATTTCGATGGAAAGCCGATTCTCGACATTGGCAACGCCCTCAATCTGAACGTCTGCGACGACGGCTCAGCGGGCTTGCAATCCCCACGGTTGCCGTCAGAGCCGCAGTCGTTCAAGAGCCGGGACGAAGCCGAAGAATTTCTGGCCTCAACCAAGCCGTGAACCGGCGCGCGGCACCGGCTTATTCGTTGCCGGCGTGCCACGCGCCGAAATGAATCGCGGCGGCTTCATCCTCGAGTAGGGGGCCGACGACCTCGACGCGACGCTGGCCAGCGGCGAACACCGTGCGGCAGGGCAGATCGAGCGTCGGGTTCTCGGCGTGATTGCCGGTTAGCGCCTTGAGCCGCTGCTCGGATAATCCGTAAACGACGCGGCCGATGCCGACCCAATAGATCGCGCCGGCGCACATGGCGCAGGGCTCGGCCGAGCTGTAGATCGTGCAGCCGGCAAGAACATTCGCGGCAATTTTCTTGGATGCCTGGGTCGCGAGCAGTCGCTCGGCGTGGCCGGTCATGTCGTGATCCGGCGAAAAACCGTTTTCGACTTCGAGCAGCACGTCGCCCGCTGCGTTCACCAGGATGGCGCCGAACGGATGATTGCCGTGGCCGCGCGCGCGACGGGCGACGTCGAAGCTGCGGCGCAGGTACTTCTCGTGATCGAGCGAAGCCAAGGATCACCTCTCTCCACTCGCTTTCAGGCCGCGGTGCCGTATTTTTCCACGATTGCCGCGAAAATGCGATCCGGTTTGAATGGCGTCTGGCAAAAACGGATTCCGGTGGCGTCGGCCAGTGCGTTGCCGATCGCCGCATTGATCGGATTATACGGGCTTTCGCTCATCGATTTGGCGCCGAACGGGCCGACACTATCGCAGGTGTCGGCGAATAATACCTCGGTTCGCGGCACATCGCCGAACTGCGGCAGGTGGTAGTTGCGGAACGTGGGGTTGACCACGCGCCCGGCGGCGTCGATCACCATTTCCTCGTAGAGCGCGGCGCCGAGCGATTGGGCGACGCCGCCTTCGACCTGGCCGCGGCACTGCATCGGGGTGATGACGCGGCCGGCATCGGCGGCGTGCACGCTGCGCAGGATCTTGATCGCGCCGGTGCGCTTGTTGACGGCGACGCGGAAGGCCTGGACGTTGAACGCTACCGAGCGCGGCGTGCCGTTGCACCGTCCGGTCGCGACGAGGCGCCGTCCGCGTGCGGCCGCCGCCGCCGCTAGCTCGGGGAGCGGAATCTGCCGTCCGGCGCGGACGACGGCACCGGCAGCGAGCGACCACGAAGCCTTGGTGTCGCCGCCATGCTCGGCGGCAAAATTCAAAATTTCCTCGCGCAAGGCTTCGCAGGCGAGCTGCGTGGCGCGCCCGGCGACGACGGTGCCGGCGCTGCCATAGGCGCCGGTGTCGTGGCCGCCATTGTCAGTGTCGGAACTCAGCACGTGGATGTTGTCGGTGGTCGTGCCCAGCACGGTGGCGGCGACCTGGTGATGCACCGTGGTGGTGCCGTTGCCGAACTCGGCCGTTCCGACCACGAGCTGATAAGCGCCGTCATCGCGCAGCGCCACGCCGGCATCGGCGAAGTGGCCGCCCGGCGGGGCGGTGTCGATCATGCCGAGCGCGATGCCCTGTCCGACCAGCCAATCGGCGGATTCCGGCGCCGGCAGCCCGCCGCCGCGGTCGATCGCGTCCTTCACCAGCGTGAGGCATTGATCGAGGCCGTAGCTGCCATACTCGACGTCGTGACCTTCGTCGGAGCCGGTGGAGATCATCGGGTCGCCGGGCTGTACCACATTGCGCGCGCGGAATTCGATCGGGTCCATGCCGATCTTGCGGGCCAGTTCGTCCATCGCCGACTCGACTGCGAAGTTCGTCTGCGGCAATCCGTAACCGCGGAATGCGCCGGCCGGCACGGTGTTGGTGTAGACGGCAAAGCCGTCGATCTTTTTGTTGTCGCAGCGATAGACGCCGTAACATTCGCCGCAGGCGTGAAAAAGCACACCCGGGCCATGATTGCCGTAGGCGCCGGTGTTGGAAACGACATGCATTTTCATGGCTGTCAGGCGGCCGTCGCGTTTTGCTCCGGCCTTGATGCGCACGCGCATGGGATGCCGCGTGGTCGAGCCGATGAACTGCTCCTCGCGGGTGAATTCGAGCTTGACCGGCTGCCCGGTCTTGAGCACGGCGAGCGCGACGATGTCCTCGACCAGCATTTCCTGCTTGGCGCCGAAACCGCCGCCCATGCGTTCGCAGAACACGCGGACCTTCGCCGGCTCGAGATCGAACAGCCCGCACAAAGCCCGCCGGGTGAGAAACGGCGTCTGCGAGCTGGTGCGGATATTGAGACGCCGCTCATCGTCGAGCCAGCCGACGGCGCAGTGCGTCTCCAGATGCGCGTGCTGCACCCGCTGGGTGACATAAGTGCCTTCGTACACGACGTCGGCCTGGGCAAATCCCTCTTCGACGTTGCCCACATGGCCGTGCACCTCGCCGGCGATGTTGCGCTGCGGATTGCCGATGCGCGATTGCGGGCCCTTGTCGCCGTGGAGCAGCGGCCTGCCGGGCCGCATCGCGTCGTCCGGATCGAAAACAGCCGGAAGCACTTCGTAATCGACGACGAGCTTGCGGCAGCCGGCTTCGGCCGCCGCCTCGCTGTCCGCGACCACCGCGGCGACGCGCTGGCCGACAAAGCGAACGACCCGGTCAAGCATCGCGGTGTCGTCGGGGTCGCCGCTTTCGTCCTCATGCCGGGCGCTCGAATAAAGCTTCGCCGGCACGTCTTCGAAGGTGAGTACGGCGCGCACGCCGGGGACGGCCAGAGCCGCGTCCTTGGCGATCGATTGGATGCGCGCATGGGCGTGCGGCGAGCGCAGGAGTTTCAGATGTAGAAGACCGGCCGGCGCAACATCGAGCGTGTAACCGGCGCTGCCGCCGATCACCGCGCGGGCCGCCGGCGCCGGCACGCTGCGGCCGCAGGCGTCGCCGGCTTCGGCCTTCTCGATCGCGCGCACGCCGCGAATGGCGTTTTCGATGGCGCCATAGCCGGTGCAGCGGCAGATGTTGCCCTTCAACGCCCAGGGCAGATCCTGCAGCTGCGACTGGTTGAGGCTCGCTGCGGTCATGATCATGCCCGGCGTGCAGAAGCCGCACTGGAAGCCCTGCGCCTGCAGAAAGGCCTGCTGCATTGGATGCAGCTCGCCGTTCTTCGCCAGGCCTTCAATGGTCGTCACCGCGCGCGCTTTGGCGCGAAAGGCGGGAAAGATACAGGAATGCACCAGCTCGCCGTCGACCAGCACGGTGCAGGCGCCACAATCGCCGGCGTCGCATCCCTTCTTTACGCCGAACCATCCGAGCTCACGCAGGAAGGTGCGCAGGCATTGCCCCGGCCGCGGCGCCGCGGAATAGGTTTTGCCGTTCACCAGGAAAGTCATGACCTGGCTCATGATTTCGCTCACGACTTCGCTCATGATTTGGCCGCGCCGTCGCCGGCGAACTCGCCGCGGATCTCTTCGGCGAATTGCAGCGTCACGTGCCGGCGCCAGGCCGGCGCGCCGTGCAGATCGTTGTAGTAATGCTTCGCCGGAATTTCGGCTTCGATCCTTTCACGCAAAGCCTCGCGCCGAGGCAGGCTGGGAAACGACAAGCGGACCGGACGCGGCGTCGCAGCCGTGACGGTCAAGGTAAAAGCATGGTCGTCCGGCGACAGCGTTCCGATCAACAGCGCGCCGGAACGGCCGAGCGGGCTCAGTGAAATCTGGCGGAAGGCCGTGCGGCGGCGCAGCGCCGCCAGCGGCAACTTGATCGAGCGCAACAATTCGCCCGGCTTGAGCGCGTTGCGTTGCGGGCCGAGGACGAAGTCGGCGACGGCGACGCGCCGCTCGTTGCCCTCCTGAATCCAGATCGTGCACACGCCGTCGAGGGCCGCGGTGAGCGAGATCATCGGCCCGGCCGGCAGCGACATGCACAGATTGCCGCCGACCGTCGCCATGTTCCAGATCTTGAACGACGACAGAAACGAGCGGCAGCATTGATTGACCAGCGGCGCCGCGGTCCAGTTGGCAGGAAACGTCATTCCTTCCAGCTCGGCGATCTTGCAGGTCGCGGCGATGCGCAGGCCTTGCCCCGTCACCTCCAAAGCCGGCCAGCCGAGATCGGCGATGTCGATCAGCCGCGAGACTTTCGGCTGCGGCTCCGAGAGCAGCCAGGTTCCGCCGGCGAGCCAGGCATCGCCCGCATTCCAGGCGGGCAATTCCGCGCGCCGGCGCGGCCTTGCGATTGCGGTGATGCCGTTGAGGTCCATCGCGGTCCGGCGGTGCACAATTTATGCCGCGCCGAGCGCCAAAGTGGCCGGTCCGGATTGCCCGGGCGCGCGCCTTCTTCGGCCTCATTTCCGGCGCCAAAAACCAAAACCGCGAAGACCGGCGTTGCTTGCCTTGGTTTATTTGTTGTGCGCAAATGCCGCTTCCCTAGGCAGATCGCGCGCAAGGCCATGACAAGAAACGTCCTGCAATTTCAGCGCTGCGGCCGCACTATACGTATCGGCGAGTTTCTGCCGCGCACGACATTGCTCGACTGGCTGCGTTTGCAGGAGCGGTCGACGGGCACCAAGGAAGGTTGCGCCGAAGGCGACTGCGGCGCTTGCGCCGTGGTGGTAGTGCGCGAGCGCGACGGCCGGCTCTACTACGAGCCGCTCAACTCCTGCATCACGCTGCTCGGTCAGCTCGACGGCGCCGAATTGATCACCGTCGAAGATCTTGCCGACGATGGCGTGCTGCATCCGGTGCAGGAAGCCATGGCGCGCGAGCACGGCTCACAATGCGGCTTTTGCACGCCGGGCATCGTGATGAGCTTGTTTGCTCACTATCACGAATGCGACGGCCCCACGACCCGCGACAGGATCAACGACGCGCTGGCGGGGAATCTATGCCGCTGCACCGGATACCGGCCGATCGTGGACGCGGCGCTTGAAGTCTGCAACGGCGCCGACGATCGGTTTACTCGCAACGCCGCCACGCGGCGGCGGGCGATCGCCGCGCTCGACGACAAGGCCGATCTCCTGGTCGGCGACGAGCGCGCTTTCTTGGCGGCACCGGCGAGCGAGCAATCGCTGGCGCGGCTCTATGCGCAGCATCCCGACGCCACCATCGTCGCCGGGGCGACCGACGTCGGGCTGTGGATCACCAAAAAGCTCACGCCCATCGAGAAGATCATTCACGTCGGCCGTGTTGCCGAGCTCTCTACGATCGAAGAGACCTTTGAAGGCTATGCCTTCGGCGCGATCGTTTCGCTGGCGCGCGCCGCGCCGGTCCTGGGATCAATCGATCCGGACATTGCCGAAGTTCTGCGTCGCTTCGGCTCGATTCAGGTGCGCGCCGGCGGCACCGTCGGCGGCAACATCGCTAACGGCTCGCCGATCGGCGATCTCGCGCCGATGCTGATCGCGCTGGGCGCCACGGTGGAATTGCGCCACGGCGAAAAAATCCGGCAAATGCCGCTGGAGAATTTCTTTCTCGACTACGGCAAACAGGATCGCGCCCGCGGCGAATTCGTGCGCCGGCTTCTGGTGCCGCGGCTGCCGGCGACGACGCATTTTCGCGCCTTCAAGATCACCAAGCGCTTCGACGAGGATATCTCCGCCGTGCTGGCGGCGTTTTGCCTGAAGGTCGGCGGCGGCCGCATCGTCGATGCCCGGGTCGCGTTCGGCGGCATGGCGGGAATCCCCAAGCGCGCCAAGAGCGTCGAGGCAAGCCTGAGCGGGCTGTCGCTGACCGACACGCAACGCTGGCGCGCGGCCGCCGACGCGGTCGGCAAGGACTTCACCCCGCTCAACGATCTGCGCGCCAGCGCCGTCTACCGCGCCCGCGTCGCCGCCAACCTGGTCGTCAAGGCGATTGCCGAAATGGCCGGTGTGAGCTCGGGCGTCACACGCCTTGCCGATCGACGGATGGTCGCCGATGCCGCCGAATGACTCCGTTCTCGAGGCACCGCTGCGCCACGTTTACAAGCCGCTGCCGCACGACAGCGGCGCCAAGCACGTGCAGGGCGCCGCCGAATATATCGATGACATTCCCGAGCCGGCGGGCACGTTGCACGTCGCCGTCGGCGGCGCGCCGGTCGCGCGCGGGACCATTCGCCGGATCGATCTCGCCGACGTGCAGAACCCGCCCGGCGTTGTCGCCGTCATCACCGCGGCGCACATCCCGGGCAAAAACGACATCTCGCCGGCCACCGCCGACGAGCCGGTCTTCGCCCACGACCGCATTGATTTCCACAGTCAGCCGGTGTTCGCCGTCATCGCCACGACGCGCGATGCCGCGCGCCGCGCGGCGTTGCGCGGCAAGATCGAAGTCGCCGCGGAGACGCCGAACGTCACTGTCGAACAGGGCAAAGCGTCCGGCGAGCGCGTGCTGCCGGACTACGCTTTCGTCAACGGCGATGCCGCAAAAGCTGCGGCTGCCGCGCCGTTTCGCACCAGCGGAATGTTGCGCATCGGCGGCCAGGAGCACTTTTACCTGGAAGGCCAGGTGGCGCTCGCAATACCAGGCGAAGACGGCGCCATGCTGGTCTATTCGTCCACGCAGCATCCGAGCGAGGTGCAGCACATCGTCGCCCGCGTTCTGGCGCTGCCGGATTCGTTCGTCACTACGCGCGTGCGCCGCATGGGCGGCGGGTTCGGCGGCAAGGAAACGCAAGCGACGCAATGGGCGGTGATCGCCGCTTTGGCGGCGCGCGCCACCGGCCGGCCGTGCAAGCTCCGGCTCGACCGCGACGCCGACATGGTGATGACCGGCAAGCGCCACGATTTCGCGGTCGCCTACACGGTCGGCTATGAGGCCGATGGGCGCATCCGCGCCGTCGACCTCGACATGGATGCGCGCTGCGGCTGCTCGGCCGATCTCAGCATCGGCGTGGTCGATCGCGCCATGTTCCACGCCGACAACGCCTATTTTCTCCCGGAATTCAACATCGCCACGCGGCGGGTCAAGACCAACACCGTGTCGAACACGGCCTTCCGCGGCTTCGGCGGTCCGCAGGGCATGCTGGCGATCGAGCGCGTGATCGACGCCATCGCCTGGAATCTTGGCGTCGATCCGCTCGACGTGCGCAAGGCCAATCTCTACGGCCCCGGGCGAGATGTCACGCCCTATGGTCAAACCGTCGAAGACTGCGATGTGGCGCCGCGGCTGATCGAGCAACTCGAACGCACGTCAAATTACCGCGCGCGACGAAACGAGATCCGGCAATTCAACGCGCGCTCGCCGATTCTCAAGAAGGGGATCGCGCTCACGCCGGTGAAGTTCGGAATCTCGTTCACGCTCACGCACCTCAATCAGGCCGGCGCGCTTGTTCACGTTTATCAGGACGGTTCCGTTCATCTCAATCACGGCGGCACGGAAATGGGCCAGGGCCTGTTTCAGAAAGTGGCGCAGGTCGCAGCGGACGAACTCGGCATCGGGCTCGAGCGCGTGCACATCACCGCCACCGCGACCGACAAGGTGCCGAACACGTCGGCCACCGCCGCTTCCGCCGGCACCGATCTCAACGGCATGGCGGTGCAACTGGCGGTGCGCGAGATCAAGGGGCGGCTGATCCGCTTCGCCAGCGAAACCTGGAAGGTGTCCGAGGACCGCATCTCCTTCCGCGACGACCGCGTGTTCATCGGCAATGAGAGCGTTGCGTTCGGCGAATTGACCAAGAAGGCCTATGCCGGCCGGGTGCATATGTCGGCGGCCGGCTTCTACCGGACGCCGAAGCTGCATTGGGACCGGGAGAAGGGCAAAGGCCGCCCGTTCTTCTACTACGCCTACGGCGCGGCCTGCAGCGAAGTGCTCATCGACATCCTCACCGGCGAGATGAGCGTGCGCCGCGTCGATATCCTTCACGACGTCGGCCGTTCCATCAATCCGGCCCTCGATATTGGCCAGATCGAGGGGGCGTTCGTTCAGGGCATGGGTTGGCTGACCACCGAGGAGTTGGTTTATGACGACAAGGGCCGGCTGCTGACGCACGCGCCCTCGACCTACAAAATTCCGGTGTCTTCCGACGTGCCAGCGGATTTCCGCGTGGCGCTGTTCGACGGCTCAAATCGCGAGGAAACGGTTTACCGCTCGAAAGCGGTCGGCGAGCCGCCGCTGATGCTGGCGATTTCCGTGTTGGCGGCTATCGGCGATGCGGTACACTCGCTCGATCCGGGCCGGCCGGTGGCGCTCGACGCTCCCGCGACACCGGAGGCGATACTCAAGGCGGTCGGCCCGGTCGATGCGGTGGCGGCGCTGGCCCCGCGATAATATTTAGTGGAGCACGATGGCGAAGGTTTGGGCCCGCATCCGCGAAACGATCGAGCGGCACGGCAGTGCCGGTCTCGTGAGCGTAGTCGGCTCGGCGGGCTCGGTGCCGCGCGAGAGCGGCGCCCGTATCGTGTTGCAGCCCGACGGCGGCTTTTTCGGCACGATCGGCGGCGGCCGCCTGGAATACGAGGCGATTGCCGCGGCGCGCGCGGTGCTCGCCGCGGGACGCGGCAAGGCGCAGTTCCGCGACTGGCCGCTCGGCCCCAATCTCGGCCAGTGCTGCGGCGGCATGGTCAAAACGCTCACCGAAACGTTCGATGCAAGCGACCTGGCCGCGGTGCAGCGCTTCGAAGAAGTGGAACAGGTGGGAGCTTTCACCACGGCAAGCCGTCTCGGTGACGACGGCCGGATCGCGCGCTCGGCGGTGCCGGCGGATGCGGCGGGCGAACGCGCGGGCGTGGCGGCTTCCTTCGCCACGATGGCCTTTCACGAGCATTTCGGCGAGGTGACCCATCCGGTGCTGCTGTTCGGCGCAGGTCACGTCGGCCGCGCCCTGGTGCTGGCGCTGGCGCCGCTGCCTTTCACCGTGCGCTGGATCGACGGCCGGCCGGATCAGTTTCCACAGCACATCCCGCAGAACACCGTCACCGTCTGCACCGACGCCGCCGACCGCGAATTGCGGGAGGCACCGCGCGACGCGATGATCGTGGTCATGACTCACTCGCACGCGCTCGACTTCGACGTCACGGTCGCCGCCCTGCAACGGGGAACGTTCGATTTCGTCGGCCTCATTGGCTCGGAGACCAAGCGCGCGCGCTTCGTCAACCTCGCCCGGCAGATGGGAGTGACAGCGCGCCAGATCGATCGCCTGGTTTGTCCGATTGGCTTGACCAAGATCAAAGGCAAGGAGCCGGCCGTCATTGCGGCGGCGCTCGCAGCACAACTCCTCATGGTGCGCGAGCAGGCCCTCCTGCCGCAGACCAGTCCGGCGACGCAGCCGGCGTAAATTATTTGCTCTCAGCGAGCACGCGCTCGATCTCGGCAAGCGCATCGGCGTTCGCTTGTGCCGTCATCAGCGAAGCCGCGAAGCCGTTGCGCACAATGGCGACAATCTCCTCGCGCGTGAGCGACAATGCGTCGAAAACGGCGCGGTAATTATCGTTCACATAGCCGCCGAAATACGCCGGATCGTCGGAATTGACGGTGACGACGAGGCCTTTGTCCATCATCCGCCGCAGCGGATGGCGCCTGAGATCGTCGACCACCCGCAGGCGCAAATTGGACAGCGGGCAGACGGTCAGCGCCATCTTCTCGCGGGCTAGCCGCCCGACCAGCGCCGCATCCTCGAGCGAGCGGTTGCCGTGATCGATGCGTCGGACGCCGAGCACGTCGAGCGCTTCCCAGACATAGCTCGGCGGCCCTTCCTCGCCGGCATGTGCGGTGACGAAGAGGCCGGCGTCGCGGGCGCGGGCGAATACGTGCTTGAACTTGCTCGGCGGGTTTCCGGCCTCGGACGAATCGAGCCCGACGCCGACGATCTTGTCGCGGAAGGCGAGCGCGCTGTCCAAGGTCTTCTCCGCGTCGGCTTCGTCGAGATGGCGCAGAAAGCACATGATCAGGCTTGCCTCGACGCCGAACTCGCGGCCGGCATCGGCGATGGCGCGGGAGAGTCCGTTGACCACGGCGGCGAAGGCGACGCCGCGCGCGGTGTGCCCCTGCGGATCGAAGAACATCTCCACATGGCGGACATTGTCGGCGCGCGCCCGCTGCAAATAGGTGAATGCAAGATCGTAGAAATCCTGCTCGGTGATCAGGACCGACATGCCTTGATAATAGATGTCGAGAAAATCCTGGAGGTTGCGGAAACGATAGGCCCGGCGCACCGCGTCCACCGACTCATAAGGCAGCCGGATATTGTTGCGGCGCGCCAGCGCGAACATCAGCTCCGGCTCAAGGCTGCCTTCGATGTGAATATGCAATTCGCACTTGGGCAGCCGTTTGATTAAAGTATCGATGTTCTGCATCCCTCTGTTTTTGCTGCCGTGTACTCCCGCCGATGAACTACGATAGCGGGGATGTGAAGTACGATAGATGACTCCGCGGCTGCATGTCGACGTGAAGCAAACGTTGGAGCGGCGGCGACAGATCTGCGGACCATATTTATAACGAGGCCGTGGGACAAATAATCAGGGCGGAACAATATGAAAATCGGATTGGCCGGGTGCTTTGGTTTGATTTTGGGAGCGATTGCCGGAGGTGTGATAGGAGTTGGGCTCGGGTTCGTCTGGATTGAGATTTTTCACACGACTTCCTTCGAGGGTTACTCTGGCATGTTGGTGTTTTACACCTTCATGCCAATTGGGATCATCGTCGGCGCGCTGATAGGGGTGGTCGATCTTGGCGTCGTCGCCTCTCGTGATGCAGCGAACACGCCTCCTGGCGGCGGGTCTTAGAGCGCCGGCCGGCCGGCGATGTAGGTCTGACGCACGGCGCGGTCGTCGCCCATGGTCATCAGCACGAAAAGTTCCTCTTCGAGATCGCGGATCGTCTCCATGCGATGCGCCATGGCCGGCGTCGCCCGCGCATCGAGCACCACCAGATCGGCATAAGCGCCGGGCGTGATGCTGCCAATTTCGATTTCCAGCCCGAGCGCTGCGGCATTGCCGCGGGTCATCAGATCGAAGGCGGCGAGCGCCGGCAGGTTCTGGCGCTGCAGCTGCATCACCTTGTAGGCCTCGGCGGCGGTGCGCAGCATGGAATAGGAGGTGCCGCCGCCGACATCGGTGGCGAGCGCGATGCGCACGCCGGCGGCGGTGAGGCGGGCGTAATCGAACAGCCCGCTGCCGATGAACAGGTTTGAGGTCGGGCAGAACACCGCCACCGATTGCGTGTCGCGCAATAGCGCGACTTCGCTGTCCTCAAGATGGATGCAATGGCCCATGAGCGAGCGCGGGCCGAGGAGGCCGAAGCGGGCATAGACCGCCGTGTAGCTCGGATCGTCGGGGAACAGGCGTTTGACCGTGGCGATCTCGTTGTGATTTTCGTCGAGATGGGTCTGCATGAGGACCGTGGGAAATTCCTCGAGCAGCTTGCCCATGGCCGCGAGCTGCTCGTCGGTCGAGGTGATGGCGAAGCGTGGCGTCACCGCGTAACGCTGGCGCCCGATGCCGTGCCAGCGGCGGATGAGATCGCGACTGTCGGCAATGGCGGTGGCCGCCGGCGCCAAGAGGCCGGGCGGACCGTTGCGGTTCATGATCGCGTTGCCGGCGATCATGCCGGCGTTGCGCCGGTGCGCGGCAGAAAACAAGGTTTCGGCCGAGACTGGATGCGCGGTGCAATAGGCGCAGGCGGTTGTGGTGCCGTTGCGCGCCAATTCGTCGAGGAAGAATTCGGCGTTGCGCGCGGCGTGCTCGGGATCGGCGAATTTCTGCTCCTCGACGAACGTGTATTTCTCCAGCCATTCGAGCAGCTGCGCCCCGTAAGAGGCAATCACCTGGGTTTGCGGATAATGGATATGCGGATCGATGAAGCCGGGCACGATCAACGCGCCGGCGTGATGTTCGAGCGGCGTCCCCGCCGGAGCGCGCGCCGTCATCTCGGCCACCGGCCCGACCGCTTCGATGCGGCCGTCCTTCACCAGCACGATGCCGTCTTCGATGTAGCGATAGCATTGCGCGTCGCCTAAGCCGCGCGGCGCGCGCAGGAACGTCAGCAGCCGGCCGCGGATCGCACGCACACTCAACTCCGCGAAAGCTTCATTTGGCCGTGGCGCCGGCCGCGAGCCAAGAGGCGAGCACGAGGCGCTCGTCGTTGGTCATTTCCGTGATGTTGCCCGGCGGCATGAAGTTCGAGCGCACGGCCACGATGTCGATCAGCGGCGCATGCAGGCGGATTTGCTCGTCGGTGTCGAGCAGCACGCCTTTGGGCGCGGCGGCGATGCCGTCCCACACCGGTTCGGCGGCGTGGCACATGCTGCATCGTGACGCGACGATGTTGGAGACATCGGCGAATTTCGGCGCTGGCGGCAGCGCGCCGACGGTGGCCGCGCGCGGCCCGGCCGCCGACAGCCAGGCGACCGCCGCCATGCCGGCGGCGGCGACGCCCCAGGTCCACCACGGGCTGCCTTTGCCTTCGTGGCGCGAATTGAAGAAGTGGCGGATCACCGGGCCGATGAGGAGGACGATGGCGACGATCAGCCAATTAAAGCGCGTGGCGAAGAACAGCGGATAGTGGTTGCTCAACATCAAAAAGATGACGGGAAGCGTCAGATAATTGTTGTGCACCGAGCGCTGCTTGCCGAGCTGGCCCCATATCGGATCGGGCTCCTTGCCGGCGATCATCGCGTCGACCGTCTTCTTCTGATACGGGATGATGATGACGAAGACGTTGGCTACCATGATGGTGCCGATGACCGCGCCGATCTGGTTGAAGGCGCCGCGCCCGCTGAAGACGTGAGTGAAGGCGTAGGTCAGCGCCACCAGGTAGACGTAGCCGACCAGAGCCAGCGCGACTTCGTGTTTGCCGAGCGGCGACCGGCAGAGGCCCTCATAAATGAGCCAGGAGACGATCAGGCTGACGAAGGCAAACCCGGCCGCCTGCACGACCGTCAGATCGAGCACCGCCTTGTCGATCAGGAACAGATCGGCGCCGAGATAATAAACCAGCACCAGCAACGCGAATCCCGACAGCCAGGTCGTATAGGCTTCCCACTTGAACCAGGTCAGGCTGTCCGGCATCTGCGCCGGCGCCACCAGATATTTCATCATGTGATAGAAGCCGCCACCGTGGACCTGCCACTCGTCGCCCTTGACGCCGGCGGGCAGTCCGGGACGGGCCTTCAGGCTGAGATCGAGGTGGATGAAGTAAAACGAGCTGCCGATCCAGGCGATGCCGGCAACGACGTGCAGCCAGCGCAGGATGGCGCCGGCGGACTCGGCGAGTATCAGCTCCACGATGTCGGGTTCCCCTCAAACGACCCCGGCAAATTACAATGACAGAACCCGCGTAGCCTGTGCAAGCTTGGCTGTGCCGCCGTTTTGGGCAGCCTTCAGCGATTGCCACTTTTGTTCGCCCGATTTTTGGCGGATGATGGGGCTCGAGAGGGGGCCGCGGGATCGTCCGATAATGGAACGATCCTTGCAACGTTTTCGGCAAGAATCCTTGTAAAATACGGGTAAGCGCAGCCATTCCCATGCTCGATGCGTCGCCACAAGCGCCTTCCCAGCGGTCCGGACCGCTATTGAGTGCCGTTTCCATAAGCAAGCGGTACGGCGATTTTCTCGCCAACGACAGCATCGATCTCGACCTCTACCCGGCCGAAATCCATGCGCTGCTCGGCGAGAACGGCGCCGGCAAGTCCACCTTGGTCAAGATGATGTACGGCGTGATCCAGCCGAGCGCCGGCGAGCTGCGCTGGATGGGCCAAAAGGTCGTCCTCGCCGGACCGTCCGCGGCACGCGAGCTGGGCATCGGCATGGTGTTCCAGCACTTCACGCTGTTCGAAAATCTCAATGTGGCGGAGAACGTCGCGCTCGGCCTGCCGCCGACCGATTCGTTTGCCGCCATCTCCGAGCGGCTGGAGGAGACCGCGCGGGTCTACGGCCTGCCGCTCGATCCCAAGCGTCAGGTCTGGCAGCTGTCGGTCGGCGAGCGGCAACGCATCGAGATCGTGCGCGCGCTCATGCAAAATCCCAAGCTCCTGATCCTCGACGAGCCGACGTCAGTGCTCACGCCGCAGGAGGCCGACCAGCTCTTCGCCGTGCTCGAGCGGCTGCGCGGCGAGGGGCGCACCATTCTCTACATCAGCCACAAGCTCGAAGAGGTCAAACGGCTCTGCGATACGGCGACGATCCTGCGCGGCGGCAAGAAGGTGGCGACCTGCAATCCGCGTCAGGAGACCGCCGCCTCGCTGGCGCGCATGATGGTCGGCGCGGACATCGGCGAGGTGAAGGCGGTGTCCGGCCGCGGCGTGACCGTGCCGCGGCTCGTCGTCCAAAAACTTTCGCTCGAGCCGGACGATCCGCATGGCACGCGCCTCGAGGAGGTCTCGCTCGAGGTTCGCGGTGGAGAAATTGTCGGCATCGCCGGCGTCTCCGGCAACGGTCAGGATGAATTGTTTTCCGCGCTGTCCGGCGAGCGCCTCTCGCCCGGCGAACGCAATATCGTGATCGACGGCGAGGCCGCAGGCCTCCTCGGCGTGACCGAGCGCCGCCGCCTGGGCGCGGCCTTCGTGCCGGAGGAACGCCTCGGCCACGGCACCGCGCCGCGCATGAAGCTGTCCGAGAACGCCTTGCTCACCGGCCATGCCGCCAGCGGCATGGTCAAAAAAGGCTTCGTCAACAAGCCGTCAACGCTGGCCGCCGTCGACCGCACCACCAAGAGCTTCGATGTGCGCAAGGCCAAGCGCGATCCGGAAGCGGTCAGCCTTTCAGGCGGCAATTTGCAGAAATTCATCGTCGGCCGGGAAATCCTGCGCGAGCCCGGCGTCCTGGTGGTCGCCCAGCCGACCTGGGGCGTCGACGCCGGCGCCGCGGCGGTCATCCGCCAGGCGCTGATCGATCTCGCCGCCCGCGGCACGGCAGTGCTGGTTGTCAGCCAGGATCTCGACGAGCTCGCCGAGATTGCCGATCGCATTGCGGTGATGTTCCACGGCCGGCTGTCGGAACCGCTCGATGCCGCCCACGCGACGCGCGAGAAACTTGGATTGCTGATGGGCGGCGCCAACGCCGCCGGGCAAGCCGGTAAGCAAGAGACGAAGCATGCAGTTGGTGCTTGAAAAACGCGCCGAACGCTCGGCCGTGATCGCCATCGCCTCGCCGTTGATTGCGGTCGCGCTGACGCTGGTCACCGTCGGCATCTTGTTCGCGATCATGGGGAAGAACCCGATCGCCGCGCTGATCGTTTATTTCATCGAGCCGCTCACCGACAGTTATTCGCTGCAGGAGATTGCGGTGAAGGCGACGCCGCTGGTGATGATCGGGGTCGGCCTGTCGCTCTGCTACATCGCCAACATCTGGAATATCGGTGCCGAAGGGCAGTTTATCGTCGGCGCCGTCTGCGGAAGCTGGCTTGCCGTGCGCACCAACGGAACCGATGCCGGGGCTTGGGTGCTGCCGGCCATGCTGCTCCTGGGCGCGCTCGGCGGTGCGCTCTACGCGCTTATTCCGGCGCTCTGCCGGGTACGTTTCGGCGCCAGCGAAATCCTCACCAGCCTGATGCTGGTGTATGTCGCCGATCTCGGCATGGATTATCTGGTGCGCGGACCGTGGCGCGATCCCAAGGGCCTGAATTTTCCGACCACGGCGGAGTTCGATCCGGTCGCCACGGTGCCGACCTTTATCGAAGGCGGCCGGATGCATGCCGGCTCGGTCCTCGCTCTGATCGTCGTCATGCTGGCGACGGTACTGCTCGGCCGCATGATCATGGGATTTGAAATCCGGCTCGTCGGCGCGGCGCCGAAAGCGGCGCGCTTTTCCGGTTTCAATGCGGATCGGTTGGTGCTCTTCACCTTCGCGGTGTCCGGGGCGCTGGCCGGGCTTGCCGGCATCATCGAAGTCGCGGGGCCGGTCGGACATCTGCAGCCCAACATCTCGCCGGGCTACGGCTTCACCGCCATCATCGTCGCCTTCCTCGGACGGCTCAATCCGGTCGGCATCCTGATCGCCGGACTGTTTCTGGCGCTGACTTTTATCGGCGGCGAAGAGGCGCAAATCTCGATGAAAATCCCGCTCGATCTCACCAAGGTGTTCCAGGGCATCCTGTTGTTCTACGTGCTGGCCTGCGATTCGCTGATCATTTATCGCATCCGCCTCATCAGAACCGTGCGCAATCCGGTGCATGCCCATGGTTGATGCCCTCATCGAGATCTTCAGGCTGATCTTCTCGGTCAGCTTCATCCTCACGGTGATCACGGCCTCGACGCCGCTGTTGCTGGCGTCGTCCGGCGAATTGGTTGTCGAGCGCGCGGGCGTGCTCAATCTCGGCATCGAGGGGATGATGATCATGGGCGCCGCCTGCGGTTTCGCCGGCGCCTTCATGTCGGGCTCGACGCTGGTCGGCGCGCTTTGCGGCATCGTCGCCGGCGCCGCATTGTCGGCGGTTTTCGGCTTCCTCACGCTCGGACTTGCGGTGAACCAGGTCGCGACCGGGCTGGCGCTGACCATTCTCGGCGTCGGTCTGTCGGGACTGATCGGAGCGGGATTTGTCGGCGAGCAGATTGTGCAGGCTCCGCGGCTGCATCTGCCGGTGCTCACCGATCTGCCCGTGATCGGCCGGATCCTGTTCGGCGAGGACGCTTTCGTCTATTTCTCGATCGCGCTGATCATCGCGATTTGGCTCTTCCTTTATCGAACCCGCGCCGGCCTCATTTTGCGCGCCGTCGGCGACAATCACGTCTCGGCGCATGCGCTGGGCTACCCGGTGCTGCGGATTCGCATGCTGGCTGTTCTGTTCGGCGGCGCTTGTGCCGGGCTGGGCGGCGCCTTTTTGTCGTTGTCCTATACCCCGTTTTTCATTCCCGGCATGACCGCGGGACGCGGCTGGATCGCGCTGGCGCTGGTGGTTTTCGCCTCCTGGCGGCCGGGCCGTTTGGTCGCCGGCGCCTATCTGTTCGGGGCCGTGAGCATCCTCGGGCTGGCTTTGCAACCGCTCCAACTCGGCGTGCCGCAGCAATTGATGAACTCGCTGCCTTACCTTGCCACGGTCATCGTTCTGGTGTTGATTTCACGGACGCGTGGCACTGCCGGGTCTGCCGCGCCCGCGTCACTGGGGGTAGTTTTTGTGCCTGACCGCTGAACGTCCTGCGGGCGCACCGCGCGCTTCGCAGTAAGTGAACTCGAATTGGGAAAGTGAAAAAGTGAAAATAGGCCCGTCTTTCCAACCCGGAGTGAAGTCATGAAGAAATTGAACATCGTCGCTATGGCCGCTGTCCTCGCGGCCGCAACCGCGACATTCTGCGGGGTGTATGCCGCTGAAAAGCTGAAAGTCGGATTCATCGGCGTCGGCCCGGTCGGCGACCTCGGCTGGACCTACCAACATGACGTCGGCCGCAAGGCGATGGAAAAGGCGCTCGGCGACAAGGTCGAGACGACCTTCCTGGAGAACGTTCCCGAAGGCCCCGACGCCGAACGTTCGATCGAGCAGCTGGCGCGCAGCGGCCACAAGCTGATCTTCACCACGTCGTTCGGCTTCATGGACGCCACGCTCAAGGTGGCGAACAAATATCCAAACGTGTTCTTCGAACACGCCACCGGATTCAAGCGCGCGAACAACCTGAGCACCTATGCCGCCCGCTTCTATGAAGGGCGCTACATCCAGGGCCAGATCGCCGCGAAGATGTCGAAGACGGGCGTCATCGGCTACATCGTCTCGTTCCCGATCCCCGAAGTCATCTCCAACATCAACGCAACCATACTGGGCGCGCAGTCGGTCAACCCGAACATCAAGGTGAAGATCATCTGGGTGAACTCCTGGTTCGACCCGGGCAAGGAAGCCGACGCCGCCAAGACGCTGATCGACCAGGGCGCCGACATCCTGACGCAGCACACCGACTCGCCGGCCGCCACGCAGATCGCGGAGCAGCGCGGCATCCACTCCTTCGGCGAATCGTCCGACATGATCAAGTTCGGGCCGAAGGCCCAGCTCACCGCGGACACGGATTATTGGGGCGGCTACTACACGCAGCGCGCCCAGGCCGTGCTCGACGGCAAGTGGAAGTCCGAGGACACCTGGGGCGGGCTGGATTCGGGAATGGTGGTGATGGCGCCCTATACGAACATGCCCGACGACGTGAAGAAGATGGCCGAGGCGACGCAAGCCGCCATCAAGTCCGGCCAGCTGCATCCGTTCAAATGTCCGATCACCGATCAGGACGGCAAGACGGTTGATTGCAAAGGCGGCACCCATCTCGACCCCGGCCAGATCCTGAGCATGAACTTCTACGTCAAAGGTATCGACGACAAGATTCCGGGGAAGTGATTCTCCGATCTTCGTCAGCCGAAAACGCGCGATGGCCGGGCTTAACGCCCGGCCATCGACGTTTTATAAGCCAGCGCTCAACTCCGACTCGTCATGCCCGGCCAACCGGGTCCGGCCCGAAGTGGCCGGCCCGGCTGTAAAATTATGCCGCATTGCGCCCTAGCGCGCGGCGTAGGCGTCGAGCTCGGCGAGGTAACGCTCCTTGGCCGCGCGCGGCAGCCAGGTGCTTTCGAAGGCGTTGCGGGACAGCTGCACGACGTCCTTGGGCCCCAGATCGGCTTCTTCCTGGGTGCAGACGAAATTCTCGGTGATGTAGCCGCGGAAATAGGCCGGATCGTCGGAATGCACCGTGGCGCGGATGCCGAGATCGAGCATGCGCTTGATCTCCTTGGCCTTGCTGCCGTTGGTGACGAAGGCGTTGGAGACCGGGCAGATGGTAAGCGCCAGCCGGCGGCGCGCCACCTCGTCGATCAGCGCGTTACTGTCCAGCACATTGACGCCGTGATCGATGCGGTTGACGCCGATCTCCTCCAGGCATTGCCGGATATGTTCGGTCGAGTTCTGCTGGTCGACGTCGCAATGCATGGTGAGGAGAAAACCCTCGCTGCGGGCGCGCTCGAACACCGCCTTGAATTTCACCGGCGGATTGTTTTTTTCGTCGGAATCGAGCCCGACGCCGACGATCCATTCGCGATAAGGCAGCGATTGCACCAGCGTCGTCATGGCGAACTCGGCGCTCCAGTCGCGCAGGAAGCACATGATGAGCTGGCTCTTGATGCCGAGGATGCGCTCGGCGTCCATCTGCGCGCGGCGAATGCCGCGGATCACGACGGCGAACGGCACGCCGCGCCCGGTGTGCGGCTGCGGGTCGAAGAACATCTCGGCGTAGCGCACGTTTTGCGCATGCGCCTTTGCGAGATAGGCGAAAGTCAGGTCGTAGAAATCCGGCTCATGGACGAGGACCTTCATGCCCTCGTAGTAGATCTTCAGGAAGGAGGGCAAATCGTTGAAGTCGTAAGCCGCCCGCATCTCAGCCGCATCCTTGTAGGGAAGGCTCATGCCGTTCCTTTTCGCCAGCTCGAATTTCAATTCCGGTTCGAGCGTGCCCTCCAGATGCAGATGCAGCTCGCATTTCGGCATCCCGGCGATGAAGTCGCGCAGATCGACCATGACTACCTCCTGCCTCAGACTGTTCCCCTCCCCCACAAGGGGGAGGGAGCTAATCGCGAAACATTTTACAGTGTCTCCGGCATCGTTCGTCGCCTCACTTGAGGAAAAGCTGCATCACTTTGACGAGCGCAACGTCGCGGTTGGCCTTGCAGTAATCGGCGGTACTGTGGGCGGCGGTGCGCAGCCGCGGCATATTGATGATGTGCCGTTTTCCGGGACCGCTGTCCGCGCCGCCATACCAGGCGAGCAACAACTCGACTTCTTCGGCGGACGCTTCCGCAATGTGGCCGCAGCTCAGGCGCTGGATATCGAGATTGCCGTTGGCGTCGGCGAATTGCGCCAAGGCGATGCGCGGTTGCTGCGTCGGTGTCGGCGTCGTCGCCGCTGCAGGCGCCGGGGCCGGCGGCGGTGCAGTGCCGCACACTTCGTCGAGCTTCGCCGCCAAATTGTAACCCTTGTAGGTTTCGCCGGGCCGAAACACGCCGCCGGGGCGAACGCTGAAATTGGGGCCGACGAGAAAGGTCGCTCGCGTTGCCTTCCACGAGCCGTCGGCGTTTCTGACGAATGCGTCGCAGGGGATTTCCTCATCTTGCGCACGCGCGCCCGCCACCGGGTAAAGCAGCTGGATCGCGATGGCCGCGGCCGCGAGGGCGAGATAACGGCGCATGATCGTCTCCTGTCGTCCTCGTTGCGTTGCGCGAGCGAACCTCAGCGGGGAGGTTGCAGCTTGCGGGCCGCCGCCGAATGCCGCCGCATCAGCGCGGCGAGGTCAAGTCCGGGGATTTGGCCGTTTTCCACAATCCAGCGACCGCCGACCATCACCCGGTCGGCGCGATGCGCGCCGCACAGCACCAGCGCGGCCAGCCGATCGCCGCTGCCGGAAAAACGCAGTTCGTCGAGCTTGAACAGCGCGAAATCGGCCTGCGCGCCGGCGGCGATCTCGCCGATGTCGGTTCGCCCGACGCAAGCCGCGGAGCCCTTGGTCGCCCAGCGCAGCGCATCGCGGTGGCTGACCTTGCCGACGCCGTAGCGGCTGCGCTGGAGGAGGAAGGCGGCGCGCACCTCCTGCATCAAATTCGAGGCATCGTTGGAGGCCGAGCCGTCGACGCCGAGGCCGATCTGCATGCCGGCCTCCTCCATGGCGCAGACCGGGCAGGTCCCCGAGGCGAGCGTCTGATTGCTGCACGCGCAATGCGCGATCGTCGTGCCGGCGCGAGCGAGCCGCTTGATCTCCTCAGCCGTAAAATGAATGCCGTGCGCCAGCCAGGTCCGCGCGTTGAGCCAGCCGCAATCCTCCAGATAATCGAGCGGCCGGCATTTGTAGAGTTCCTGGCAAAAGCGGTTCTCGTCCTCGGTTTCGGCAAGATGGGTGTGGAGGCGCACATCGAGCCGTTTCGCCAGATCGGCGGTCGCGCGCATCAGCGAGGTGGTGACCGAAAACGGCGAGCAGGGCGCCAGCGCGATCTGCACCATCGCGTCCGGCCCGGTCTCGTGATAGCGCGCCACCACGCGCTCTGAATCGGCGAGGATAGTATCTTCGTCCTGCACCACGGAGTCCGGCGGCAGCCCGCCGTCGCGCTGCGAAAGATTCATCGAGCCGCGGGTCAACAGCACGCGCAAGCCGAGCCGCCGCGCCGCCGCGACCTCGATGTCGATGCCGTCTTCGGCGCCGGCGGGGAAGACGTAATGGTGATCGGTCGTGGTGGTGCAGCCGGACAGCATCAGCTCGGCCATCGCCAATGTCATTGCCAGATCAAGCGCCTCCGGCGTCAGCCGCGCCCAGATCGGATAGAGCGCCCCCAGCCAGGGAAATAATTCACGGTCGAGCGCCGCGGGAACGGCCCGCGTCAGCGTCTGGTAGAAGTGATGATGGGTGTTGATCAGGCCCGGCAGCACCACGTGCTCGCCGGCGTCGAAGGATTTTACGTTCGGCGTCGTGGGGCTGCGCCCAGCCGGGATGAGCTCGGCGATGCGGCCATTTTCGATGACGATGCCGCGTTCGGCGCCATCGGCGAAGATGGCCAGCGGGTCTTTGATCCAGAGCGCTGATTTTTGGTCATTCGCCATCTTGAACCGTCGTGAAAAACCGATGCAAGCGGCGTGCCCCACTGCCCGTTCCCGCGAAAGAGAAGGTCTCTTCAGTTCGCCATCGGCGGCGCACCGACTCCACTTGCCCGGTGGATTGTGCGCGCCACGTTTAGGATCAGCGGCTCATCGAAGCGCGGCGCCACGATCTGCATGCCGACCGGCAACCCGGCCTTCGACAGCCCGGCGGGCGCGGTCGCGGCCGGCAGGGTGACCAGAGTGATCAGATAAGCCGGCGCGATCCAGTCGATGTAATTCTCGAATTTCTTGCCGTTGATCTGGTCGGGGAAATTCATCTCGATCGGGTAGGGCGGCACCGGCGCCGCCGGCGTGAGCAGAACGTCGAAGCGTTCGAACAGCTTGCGGAAGCGATGGAACATCTCCGCGCGTTTGAGCTCGGCTGCGGCAAAGTCGAGCGCATTGAGCTTCAGCCCGGCTTCGACGTTGCCGCGCAGATTCTTGCCGAATTGCTCGATCTGCTTGAGGCGCTCGAATTGCTGCGCGACCATCCAGAAGCCGCGCCAGGTCTGATACGGCGCGCGGCCGCCGCTGGCGTCGAATTCGATCCGCTCGACCTCCGCGCCGAGCTTGCCCAGCGCCGCCGCCGCGTCACGGCAGATCGTGTCGATCTCGGCTTCGACGCCGATGCCGGCGATGTCGGAGACGTAAGCGATGCGCAGCCCCTTGATGTCGTCGCTGCGCTGGAGCTCGGCGAGCGCGCTCTGCCACGGCGGCGCCACCGAAATCGGCGAGATGCGCGAAAAGCCGACGCTGGCGTCGAGATAAAGCGCCGCGTCTTCTGCATCGCGCGCCAGCGGACCGGGGACCTGCCCGGGGTCCCACGGCAGATGCAGCGGATGGCTCGGCGTCAATCCCGGCGTCGGGCGGATGCCGACGATGCCGCAGAACGCGGCCGGTATGCGGATCGAGCAGCCGAAATCGGTGCCGTGGGCGATCGGCAGTAAGCCGGCGGCGACGGCGGCGGCCGAGCCGCCCGACGAACCCGCCGGGCTGAGCGCCGGGTTCCACGGATTGCGGGTCGAACCGAACAGCACGTTGGTGGTATTGGCGCCGCAGGCGAATTCCGGCGTGTTGGTCTTGGCAAGCACGATGGCGCCGGCGGCCTTCAGGCGCCGCACGGCTTCGGCGTCCTCGGTCGGCACATAATCCTTGAACAGCGACGAGCCGTAGGTGGTGCGGATGCCGGCGGTCGGCGTCGCGTCCTTGACCCCGATCGGCAGGCCGTGCAGCGGGCCGAGCGTCTCGCCCTTCATCACGGCGGCCTCGGCGCGCCGCGCAATGTCGCGCGCCTGCTCGGCGGCGAGCGTGACGATGGCGTTGAGCTTGGGGTTGAGCGCCGTGATCACGGCGAGATAGGCGTCGAGCACCTCGACTGGACTGACTGCGCGCGTGCGGATCAGACGCGCCAATTCGCGCGCCGATTTGCGCGTGAGCGACGTGTCGAACGTGGCGCGTTCCTTCACATCGGGTGCGGAGGGTGCCGGAGCCATGGATTACTCTCCCGCGTCGATGATGGCGATGCACGGTCCGCCGCCCGGCGGGCCCTGATGCATGGCGTCGACCGACACGAACACCGCGGGATCGCCGATCGCCGCCGCGGCGAGGCCGCCGACCGCAGCCTTGGCGTGGCGATGCCACGGCACGTCGGAATCGTCGAGCATGATCTGGCGCCGGCCGCGCAATTTGCCGGTGCGATCCGCCTCGCATTTCATGAAGCAGTTGACCAAACGCCCCTTGAGGTCTTCGGCGCGCGGACGCGCGGGCAGTTCGAGGCCGGCATTGCGGATCGACTGGTAAATGCCGTCGATGTCGAGCGCGTCCTTCATCACCGAATGGCCGATGCGATAGCGGCCGCCGGCGCCGGCCTTGTTGCCGAGGAGCACGATCTGCGCCTGCGTCAGCTCCACGCCGGACGAGCAGGAGGCGACCGACGAATAGAGATCGAGGTTGCGGCAGATGTCCTCGGCCTTCGGCATCTTGATCTCGTGCAGGCCGACGGCGATGCCGAGCCCGGTGGTGCCATTCGACACGCCCATGGAATCGTGCACCTCGCAGGCGACCTCCTTGCCGCGCGCATGCGCGTCGAGCACCGAGTCGACGGTGAGCAGCGGCGTCTTGGTCTGCACGTAATGCACGTCGGCCGGATCGTCGATGCCGGCGTCGCGCATCGCCGCGCGCACGCTTTCGGCGACTTTCTCCACCATGGCCGGTCGGCCGATATCCTCGGGAAAAATCTCGGCGCTCATGGCGGTGCCGATGACGAGGCGGGATTTGCTCGCTGGGCCGGTCTTGGCATTGCGCGCGAACACGGTGGCGTGCGGCGTGATGACGCCGTCGCAGCCGCCGGACCAGACCATCGGAATTTTCGCAATCTCCGCGTCCGAGCGCTTGCCGAGCTTCTTCAGCACGGCGCGGAACGCCTGATCGGCGAGGATGCGGGTAAAATCGTTGACGCCGCCATTGCCTTCGGTCTTGCCGATGACGGCGATGACTTCGTCGGCCGCGAACTGGCCCTTTTTGATCGCTGCCTCCATGCCGGAGGCGTCCTGCACGTTCTTCAATTCGACTTTGGCGACTTCAATGGCCATTACGCTTGATCCTCGCTACTGGATAATTTTTTCAAGCCGTGCGCGTCCACGGCTTGACCTCGCCGCGGAGCATTTTTTCAAAGCCCGAGCCGCGGTCGATCATCGGCGGCTCGCTCGTTCGCTCGGCCTTGAGTCTGGCGCGCAAATCCGTAGTTGCTTTTTCGTCGATGCCGAACGAGCCCGCGCCGTCCGGCTTGAGCACCACGCCGTAGTCATTGCGCGCCGCTGCAAGCGAGACCTTGCCGTCGATCACGTCGCGCGCCACCCATTCTGGCTCGCGATCGAGCGGATCGCCCCAGCCGCCGCCGCCGGTGGTGACGACGCGGACGATCTCGCCGGCGCACACCGGCTCGCCGTCGACCAGGCCGCCGAGGTCGCGCGGCGTGCCTTCGGCGTCGATAGTGACGCAGAACGGCGTGCCGGCTTTGCCGCCGGCGAGGCCGTAACAGCCGAGCCGCACGCGGTCGGCGGTGACGATGGTGCGGCAATCGATCAGCGCGCGGTAATGCTTGTCGTAGCCGAGCCCGCCGCGGCGTTTGCCGGCGCCGCCGGAATCGGTGCGCAAGGCGAGCTTCTCGACCAGGAGCGGGAACCGCGTCTCGGTGAATTCGGCCGGCTGGTTGCGCGAATCGGGCACGATGTGGATGGCGTCACTGCCGTCGGCGTAATAGCGGCCGCCGGAGCCACCGCCCAGCACTTCGCGCGAGAGGAACAGCTTGCCGTTCTTGTCGGTGCCGTAGAAGCCGGTGTAGCGGATGGTCTCCTGGTCCGCCGGCATGCGGCCTTTCGCGGCCTGCGCCACCACGCCGGCGAGCAGCCCGAGACAGCGCAGCAGCACGAACGAGCGCGCATTGGTTGCCGCCGGCCATTCCGGCGTGATCAGCGTGCCCTTGGGCGGAAACACGATATCGAAAACTTCGCAGACGCCTTCGTTGACGTGGATTTCGGCAGCGCGCTCGGGCGTGTCGGCGAGATTGCGCAGGATCGGCGCGATCCATTTGATCAGGAAGGCGCCGCCGGCATAATCCGCCGGCCAGTTGATCGGCCCGGTCGATTGCGGATCGGTACCGGTGAAATCGAGCGTGAGGCGGTCGCCCTTCTTGATCAGCGTGAGCGCGAGTTTGTGCAGCTTCGGATCGGTGACGCCGTCATGCTCGACATAATCTTCCCAGCGGTATTCGCCGTCGGCGATCTTCGGCAGCAATTCGCGGCGGAAAATATCGCGGCAGGTGTCGAGGATGGCCTGGAAGCAGCCTTCGACCGTCTCGCGGCCGAAGCGCTCGAACAATTCGGCCATGCGCCGCGCGCCCATCAGGCAAGCCTGCACCTCGCTGTCGAGATCGGCTGCCAAAGTCTCCGGCACGCGGGTGTTGCGCTTGACGATGGCGAACACCGCCTCGTTGCGCACGCCCTGGTCGTAGAATTTGACCGGCGGCACGGCGAGGCCTTCCTCGAACACCGTCGTCGCGGTGCCGGGCATCGAGCCGGGCACGCGGCCGCCGATGTCGTCGTGATGGCCGAAGGCCTGGATGTAGGCGACGACTTCGCCCTGATGGAACACCGGCACGGTCGAGCACAAATCGGGCAGGTGGCCGATCGAGCCCTCGGTGAGATAGGTGTCGTTCATCAGGAACACGTCGCCGGGCTTCATCGTCGCAGGCGGGAAATCGCGCACCACTGCATTCGGCATCGCCGAGTAGGAGCGGCCGGTGAGCTTGCGGCAATAGCGGTCGAACAAGCCGACGCGATAATCGTGGGCTTCGCGGATCATCGGCGAGCGCGCGGTGCGCTCGATGGCGTATTCGATCTCTGCCTCGATCGAATTGAGCGTGCCCTCGACGATTTGCAGCACGATCGGATCGACCTCACGCCTGGGCAGATCCGGCGCGGTCGGCCACGGCCATTCCTTGGCATGCACGTTCATCATCGCCCGGCCCCCGCGGCTTTGATGATGAGGATGCCATGCGGGTCGACGGTCAGATGCTGGCCGGGCATGATCACGGTGGTCGAGCCGAACTCCTCGACGATGGCCGGGCCTTCGAAAGTGAAGCCGGGGTCGAGGGAAGGGCGCTCGAAAACCGGCGTATCGCGGAATTGGCCGTCGAAATAAACCGGCCGGCTCGTCTGCTTCGGCGCCACGCCCGATTTTTTCAGCGCGGGAATATTCGGGCGATCGATCATGCCGAAAGCGGAGACGCAGAAATTCACCAGCTCCACTTTCTGCGCCCCGGCGTAATTGTAGCCGAAGGTCTTGCGATGCGCGGCGTGGAACGCATCGGTGAGGCCGGCGATGAATGACGCGCCGACCGCGCCCGACGGCGCCGGCACGCGCACTTCCATCGACTGGCCGGCGTAACGCACGTCAGCTTCGCGCACGAGCGCGATCTTCGACGGCGCGATGCCGTCTTTCTCCAGCGCCGCGGCGGCGTCTTTTTCCAGCGACGCATAGATGGCGGCGATGGCCGGCAAATCGATCGCCTCTTCGTGCATGACCCTGGTGACCATGTGGTCGGTCCGCCAGTCGACGGCCAACAGCCCGAAGGCGGAGAGGTTGCCCGGATTGGGCGGCACGATGCAGGTCTTCATGCCCATCAATTGCATCACCGCGGGCGACTGCGCCGGCCCGGAGCCGCCGAAGGCAAGAAGCGCAAAGCCGGCCGGATCGATGCCGCGCTGGACGGTCAGCTGGCGGATGGCGTTGGCGTCGTCCCAGTTGGCGATCTCGACGATGCCTGCGGCCAATTGCTCGGCGGAAAGTTTCCCCGGAAGCCGCGCGGCCAGCGCCCTCAATCCCTCGCGCGCGCGCTCGAGGTCGAGGCGGATGCCACCGCCGATCAGCGCCGGCGGGATGCGGCCGAGGACGAGATTGGCATCGGTCAGCGTCGGCTCGTTGCCGCCGTTCGGGTAGCACATCGGCCCCGGCACGGCGCCGGCGCTGCGCGGCCCGACTTTCAGTTTGCCTTCGCGCGAAAGCCAGGCGATCGAGCCGCCGCCGGTGCCGATGGTGCGCACGTCGAGCATCGGAATGCGCACCGGGAATTGGCCGACGCGGCCGCCATTGGTGATTTTCGGCTTGGCGGCTTCGATCAGGCAGAGATCGGTCGAGGTGCCGCCGCCGTCGAGCGTCACCAGATCGGGAAAGCCGGCGATGTCGGCGATCACCGCCGAGCCAAGCGCGCCGGCGGCGGGGCCGGACAGCGCCGTGGTGATCGGCTTGCGCATCACCTGATCGGGACTCGCGACGCCGCCCGAGGACTGCATCACCAGGAACGGCTTTTTGTTGAGCGCGGGCCCCAGCTCGTCGCGGATGCGGTCGAGATAGCGGCTCATATGCGGCTTGATGAAGGCGTCCACCAAAGTCGTCACCGCCCGCTCGTATTCGCGATATTCGGGCAGCACGTCGCAAGAGAGCGACAGAGTGCATGCGGGATATTCCTCGCGCACGATGTCCGCGGCGCGGCGCTCGTGCGCCGGATTGGCGTAGGAATGGATGAGGCAGATGCCGACGGCATCGATGCCGGCATCGCGGAAGTAGCGCGCCGCAGCACGCACGCTGCCCTCGTCGAGCGGACGCAGCTCCTCGCCGAGGAAATTGAGCCGGCCGCCGACTTCGCGCACATGGCGCAGCGGCACGATGCGTTCCGGCTTCACCCAGAAATAGGAATTGCCGTAACCCTCGGGCACGGCCTGGCGGGCGATTTCGAGGATGTGGCGGAAGCCCGAGGTGACGATCAGGCCGAGGCCTTCGATCCCGCCCTGCAGCAGCGCATTGGTCGCGACCGTGGTGCCGTGCGCCAGCACGCCGAGATCGTCGACGCTTGCGCCCCATTCGCCGAGGATGGCGTGAACGCCGCGAACCAGCGCCACGGCGGGATTGGACGGCGTCGACGAAACCTTGGTCACGCGCATGGCGCCGGAACGGTCATCGACGCAGACGATATCGGTGAACGTGCCGCCGGTATCGATGCCGATCCGCAGCGTCGCACTGCCGCTCATACTCGCACGCTCCATCACTTCTACAGTACCGGCCGGCCGGCAATATTAAGCACAAGAAATCCGCATGTGCTATCGGCCTGCTCGCATGAGCCGGCAAAAGCCGGCTTTCAATTGAGGTTGGTCGTGAGTGATCGCGCGGAAAGCGACTCGAACTTCGTCGCTTGCAGAATTCCGAGTCCGAAGGGGGTGGGGACCGACAGGCGGTACGGCACCATCAGCCGGCTGCCGGCAATGGGTGCGAGCCAGACTTCCATGTCGGGCTGTGCCGCCAGATAGGTGACCAGGAAGTGTTTTGGATCGTAGCCGGCCACCGGGAAAAACTGCACCGAACAAACCATGGCCGGTCCTTGATAGCCGATCGGCGTCTTGACCTTTTCCGCACGCTTAAACGCTAGCCGCAGATTGTAGCGGGTGTGGCCGTCGAATATCGCGATGTTTTGATCGCAGGCTTCCGGCAGGGCGGTCTCTCCGGCGCCCGGCATGGCAATGAGCAACGCCGTCATCGGATCGACAACACCGAAGCGGTCCGCGTCGGTGATGGGCACCTGGTTCGGATTCGGTTTTGGCGGCGGAGTGGCGACATATTCCTGGGCCTTGCCGCCTTTGAATATGATGCGTACCTCGTCGGTCCATTTCCCGGCGATGACCTTAAGCGCAAAATTGGCGGCAACCGGCCGTCCCGCGGAAAAAGTCCCGTGAGCCGCGACGTCGCCGTGCCCGTCGGAAAAAATCCGCAGCAAGCCGCCGAGCCCTCCGCTCGCCACCGCCGTATATTGCTTGGCGCCAAGTTCGACCTTCCAGGAGATTTCGCCGAGCGGAAGGCCAAGCAGCGTTGCCGTGTAGGCGGCGTCGAGCTTTTCCTGCGCGGCGGCGAGACTTACCGCCGCATCTGAGAAAAGCGCGCACAGCACGACCGCGAGCCGGGTGAACATCATGCCGTGGCGTGGGATCACGAGCCGAATTCCTTGCGGAAGCATCGCACCGTCGCGAATCCGCGGGTTGTCCGCTAAGCGCGTGCCGGCCAGTGCCGCTCGCGGAACCAGCTGCGGTAATCCGTCATCTTCGCGCGCTGCGCCGCCGGCGCGTGCCGCTTGCAGGTCGACGCCTCGTCGCTGTCGGCCCGCGCGCCCCAGCGCAGCTCGACGCAGTCGTTCAGATTGTAGCCCATCTCGAATTCGGCCGCGCGGTCGATCACGTCCTTGAGCGCAAGCGTCCATGTGGAGCCGTCGCTGCGCGTATAGGTAAATTTGCGCGCCGCCAGCTCGGCGTCGAGCGCGCTCTGCAATTCCGCCTTCACGTCGGTCACGCTCTTGCCAAACGGGATCGCGTAGCGTTGCGGCTGCCGGGCGACGCGATCCGGATAGAAGCGCACCACGTCGATGGCGATCAGCAGACGAAAATCGCGCGCCGGCGTCGCGAAATCCTCCCACGCGCCGGTGGTGGCGAAAATCGCCGCGCCGTCCGGCATGCTGGCGTCGCCTTTGCCGCTGTTCTGATATTTGCGCCCGTTCTCGACCGATCCCACCCGCGTCTTCACCTGCTCTTCGAGCGAGTCGATTGCGCCTTTCATCGCCCGCAACGGATCGAGCGGCTCGGGCGACATAACGTCATCCATGCGGTCGTAGAAAGCTTCGGCCGAAAGCTGCGACTGTTCGGGCGAAAAGTCGCCGTACTGCGGATCCTTGGCGATTTCGGCATTGGTCAGCCGCCGCAAGCTATCGTTACCCTCGCGCACGATCGGCCGGAAGCGCTTGAAGCCGGGAGTGCCGAGCGCGGGTTCGTGGGCAAACAGGAAAGTGCCGCGCCAAAAACGCTTGCGCGCCACCGTTCCGTCGGGCTCGCCGTCGACGGCGAGAAAGACGCCGGCGGCGCCGCCCGACTGCGGTACGCGCCGCACCAGCATCATTACGTGCCCGTAGGGGTCGGCGTAGACGGTTCCCGGGCGCAACGTCTCCTGCTTCAGCGGCACGGTATAAAAATCGGTTTTGTCGTCGGCGGCCGCCACGCGCACGGCGCCGGATTGAACGGCGTCGGCGACGACCCGCAAATATTCACCGAACGACTCCTTTTGCCCCGGCCGCTGCGCCGTGTCGGGAGTGAGATTGGTGAACCAGCCGAAGCATTTTGGCGGGGTGCCGCCGCCGCCGCGCGAGCACTTCGAATAACCGAAGGGCAATCCCATCTTGTAGGCGAAATAGGCGCGCAAGAAATACACGAGGTCGGCGCAGTCGGGGCTGATGACCACCTTCGCCTCGTCTTCGCCGAGACCGAGATAGTTGAACAGCACATTGCGCGATCGATCGTGCAGCACCTCACGCAAATTCGGCCATGACGGCTCGGCGTCGAGCGGCGCGTCGAACAGCTTCTCGATCCAGGCCGAAAACAGGTCTTCGGTCGCGCGGTTCCAGCTGGTGCGCACCGGCCAGATGGCGCCCGCCGTTGCGGACGGCCGCGGCGGCGCCGTGTCGCGCACGGCGATGTCGCGGATGATCGTGGCGCAGCCGGAGCGTGTCAGCGTCGCGTGCCAGGTTCCCGCCGCCGGCGCCGCGACCTCGGCGGACCAGAAATAGGGCGGCCCGCCATGCCGCGCCCGCGACTTAGCGGCGACACTGCCATCAGGCGCGATCAGCGAAAGCTCGCCTTCGCCCGGCTTCTCCGTGGTGACGATGACGCGCAACGGCGCGCCTTTCCACGGCGCTATCGGCGCGGACAGGACCGCAACCTCGGCGGCCTCGTCGCAGGAGGCGAACAGGCCCGCGGCCTGCGCGCTGGCGGCCGGTAAAAGAACGGCGAAAAATGCCCCTGCAATCGGCAGCAAGGCGGTGGCGCTCGCGGCAGCGGCAAAAAGGCGTAGTCGAAACGCTGCAAGCAACGTCAGGTCCCCCTCGCTGGAACGCCTCGACAATATTGCAAAAGCTTTGACTGAATCATGGCGGAATCGATAACCAGCGAAATTCAAGCTTCTTTGCTCGCTAAGCTTACTTCTTCAGCTCGAACACAATGTCCTGCGCGCCTTTCCACAGACACAGCTTGCCAAGCTCGCGCAAATTCTCGCGGCCCTTAGTGATGGTGAGGAAATGATTGCCGGCGAGTTGGCCGACCTTGCTGCAAAAATCGACCGCGCCGTAGGCCAGCAGGATTTCGGTTTCGCTGATGCCGCCGGGATAAAGGATGATCTCGCCCGGCGCCGGATGACTGGTGGCATTCTCGTATCCGAGGCCGAAATCGAAGTCGCCGAGCGGAATCCAGCAGCCTTCGCCGCTCCAGCGCACATGGATGATCTGCCGCCGGTAGGGAAGCATGTGGACGAACTTGGCAGAGGTGTGCGGCGCCAGCTCGTTTTCGGTCTGCGCCTCGAACTCGTAAGGTCCGGCCTTGATGCGAAGGAGAGTCATTGGGCTGCAATCCTGTCGAGGAACGTCAAAAGAACGCGCGCGGCGATGTCGATATCGGCGGGCGAGGCGAACTCGGCCGGGTTGTGGCTGACCCCGCCGCGGCAGCGTACGAACAGCATGGCGAAGGGAATGAGCCGGTCGAACGCCATGGCGTCGTGGCCGGCGCCGCTCGGCAGCCGGCGCGGCGCGATGCCGAAGGCTTCGACCGCCTGCGCCATCTGGTCGGAAAGCTTTTGATCGCACAGCGCCGCCGGCACCTGGTGGCCGATTGACAGCTTCGCCGTGACGCCGCGACGTTGCGCGATCGCGGCGATCAGTTTCTCGATGTCGCCGACGGCGCTGGTCCGCTCCTCGTCGGAGGGGCTGCGGATGTCGAGCGTAAAGCGCGCCTTGCCGGGAATGGTGTTGGCCGCCGATTCGGGCACGTCCATCTTGCCGACGGTGGCCACCAGATTGGAGCGCGCGCGGGCGCGGGCTTCGACGGCGAGCAGCATGTCCGCCGCCGCAGCCAGCGCGTCATGGCGCATCGGCATCGGCACGGTGCCGGCGTGGCTGGCGACGCCTTCGACGTCGACGGCACCGCGCGTGATGCCGTCGATCGCGGTCACGATGCCAACGGGAAGCCCTTCCTTTTCCAGCACCGGGCCTTGCTCGATGTGGACTTCGACATAGCCGAGCGCGTGATCCGGCGACAAAGCTTCCTCGCGCAGGCGCGACGGATCGCTGCCGAACGCCACCAGCGCCTGGCGGCGCGATACGCCGTCTTCGCCGGTTTCGTCGAGCGCCTTCATGTCGAACCGGCCGGCGAGCGCCTTGGCGCCGCCGAGCGTCGAGGCGAAGCGCACGCCCTCTTCGTCGCCGAAGGCGATGACCTCGATGGCAAAGGGGAATCGCTTGCCGGATTTGAATGCCGCCTTCACCACCTCGACGGCGGTCACCACCCCGAGCGCACCGTCGAAGCGGCCGGCGTCGCGAACGGTGTCGATATGCGAGCCGAGCATCAGCGTGCGCGATCCGCCGTCGCGCGCTTTGAGGCGGCCGACGACGCTGCCGGCCGCGTCGATCCGCACCGCCATCCCGGCCTCACGCATCCAGCCGCCGACGAGGTCTGCCGCCTTGCGGTGCCCGGGGCCGAGATAAAGCCGGGTCAGGCGGCCTGGCTCGTCGCTGACCGCCGCCAGCTCGGTGAGCCGGTTGGCGATCGCCTCGCCCAATACGCCTTCGTCCGCTACCGCCATGGCCCGCATGAAATCCGCCGTGCATCCACTTGCGGGCATTTAATGGAGGCATCGTCCGGATTGGTCAATCGCGTGTTTTGGCCGGCCGCGGCAATCCCGTGGACCCTTGATGAGGCGGCTTCGCCCCTGCCATGGTGGGACTTGCCCGGCTCCGAGAGCCAACCGCTTCAGGTTGAATCGGTTGGCTCTCTATGATTTTGGTGGAGCATGATCTTTTCGGAAAACCGGGGTCCACTTTTCCGGATCATGCTCTGAGTCTTAGCGAGAGCCGCGATGTCCCCCCCTGCCTCCGCCGATTATCCGCGCGATCTCGCGGGCTATGGCCGCCATCCACCCGATCCCCGCTGGCCCGGCGGCGCGCGGCTCGCCCTGCAATTCGTCGTGAATTTCGAGGAGGGCGGCGAAAACTCGATCCTGCACGGCGACGCCGGATCGGAAGCCTTCCTTTCCGACGTTCTCGGCGCCCAGCCCTGGTACGGGCAGCGCCACATGAACGTGGAATCGATGTTCGAATATGGCTCGCGCGCGGGCTTCTGGCGGCTTTGGCGGCTGTTCACCGCGCGGAAAATCCCGGTGACCGTGTTCGGGGTGGCGAGCGCGCTCGCCCGCAACCCGAAGGTGGTCGCCGCCATGCACGAAGCCGGCTGGGAGATCGCCTGTCACGGCCTGAAATGGATCGATTACAAGAATTTTTCCCGCGGCGAGGAAGAAGCGCATATGCGCGAAGCGATCCGCCTGCACACCGCCTCGACCGGCGAGCGGCCGTTCGGCTGGTATACCGGGCGCAGCTCGGAGAACACGCTTCCGCTGGTGTTGGCCGAAGGCGGCTTTCTCTATTCCTCCGATTCCTATGCCGACGATCTGCCCTATTGGGTGATGGGTCCGAAGAAGGCGCCGCACCTGATCATTCCCTACACGCTCGACGCCAACGATATGCGCTTCATCAATCCGCAGGGTTTCGCCACGGGCGAGGAGTTTTTCACCTATTTGCGCGACAGCTTCGATGTTTTGTACAACGAAGGCGAATTTGCGCCGAAAATGATGTCGGTCGGCCTGCATTGCCGTCTCGCCGGGCGGCCCGGCCGCGCCGCGGGGCTGGTGCGCTTTCTCGATTATGTCGGCGGGTTCGATCGGGTCTGGATTGCAACCCGCATTGACATCGCCCGCCACTGGTACCGCGAGCACCATCAGGTCGGCGCCGGCGCTCCGGCGATTGCGTGAGGCTCAAGGCGTCCGATGAATCCCGTTTCGCTCGAAACCCTCAATGACGCCGGCCGCGAGGCCTTCGCCGCCATGCTCGGCGATGTGATGGAGCTGGCGCCGTGGGTGGCGGAGCAGGCCTATACGGCGCGGCCGTTCGCCAGCGTCGCCGCGCTCTACCAGGCGATGACGGACGCCGTGCGCAAGGCCGGCGACGTGCCGCAGCGCGCGCTGATCGAAGGCCATCCCGACCTCGCCGGCAAAGCCGCGCGCGAGGGCAAGCTCACCGCCGATTCCACCGCCGAGCAGGTCGGAGCCGGGCTCGATCGGCTGAGCGAGGAGGAGTTCGCCGCCTTTCACGGCCTCAACAGCGCCTACCGCAAAAAGTTCGGCATGCCGTTCATCGTCTGTGTGCGCCGTCACGGCAAGGAATCGATCCTGCGCGAGTTCGAGCGGCGCTTGCAGAACGACGCGGCGGCGGAGCGCGAGGCGGCGCTCGGCGAAATCTTCCGTATCGCGGCTTTGCGCCTCGACCAGCGCGTGACCGGGCCCGACAAGCTAAAAGTGCACGGCCATCTCTCGACCCACGTGCTCGACGTCCATGACGGCCATCCGGCCGAAAGCGTGGCGATCGAGCTGTGCGAGATCGAGGCGGGGGGTGGCGCGCGCATTCTCCGGCGCACCGTGACCAATGCCGATGGGCGCACCGAGAAGCCGTTGTTCGGCGGCACGCCGATCCCGATCGCCACTTACGAATTGCGCTTCGCCGTCGGCGAATATTTCGCGCGCCTGCACACGCCGATGTCTGACCCGCCGTTTCTCAGCATCGTGCCGGTGCGCTTTGCGGTCGCCGAGCCGGAAGGCAAATATCACGTCCCGCTTCTGGTCTCGCCGTGGTCCTATTCGACCTATCGCGGCAGCTAAAGAGTTCGCTTGGTCTGCGGCGCCCGGCAAAGCCGGTGCGCCGATAAAGAAAAAGGGAGGATCGCCGGTGACCGCCACACGTCCGCTGTCGGAAATTCTGCCGAAGGAAATGGCCGAGCTCAGGGTGCGCCCGTTGTTCACGCTGCTGCTCGCGGTCGATCCGCCGATCGTTGTCGGCAAGACGCCCGGCGTCGATCGCCGCGTCGGCGTCATCACCGGCGGCCGCTTCGAGGGCGAACGCCTCTCCGGCACGTTGTTTCCCGGTGGCGGCAGCGATTGGCAGTCGATCCGGCCGGGCGACGGCGCCTGGATGATTAATGTGCGCATCGTGCTCAAAACCGACGACGGCGCGATCATCGGCATGCCCTATACCGGCATTCGGCAGGGCCCCAAGGAGGTGCTCGACCGCATCGCCCGCGGCGAGGTGGTCAAGGCGACGGACTATTATCTGCGCATCAGCGCGATCTTCGAGACCTCGTCGGACAAGTATGGCTGGCTCAACAACGTCATCAGCATCGGCGTCGGCCACCGTCTGCCGGAGGGCCCGATCTATCAGATGTTCGAAGTGTTGTAGCGGCCCATCGTTGGGCAAAGGCCCGTCATTGCGAGCCAACGGGTCCGGCCCGAAGTGACCGGCCAGTCGGTCGATCCGAATTCTGGATTGCTTCGTCGCTACTGCTCCTCGCAATGACGATGGAAATCGCGCAAGTGTCGGGCTAAACCTAGCGTCGCAAAAGACGGGGAGCGCAATGTCGGGCTTGGCACATAACTTCGATCTCACCAACGGGATCAACGTCCTGCGGCTGATCTGCGGGCTGTTCTTCATCCCGCATATCGTCGGCAAGTTCACCGAGCCCGCGACGCTGAACTTCTTCAAGGCCGCCAAGTTCAATCCGCCGGCGACCTGGATGTACATTGCCGGCACCATCGAGACCTTGCTGACCATCGCCCTGGTGTTCGGCATCTACACGCCTTATGTCGCCGTCATCGCCGCCTTTCATCTGCTGGTCGCCGGCGCCGCGACCTACAAGGTGACCAGGAAATGGATCTGGGTGATCGGCGGCATCGAATATTGCGTGTTCTGGATGCTGTGTTGCATCGTGCTGGCTATGCTGACCTAGCCGCCGGTAGTTTGGCCGAAGTGACGACGCAAAAGTAAATCGATCACTCAAAGTCGCGGGAGCGTAGCGTATGATTAAAGTGGGCATCGTCGGACTGGGCTGGTGGGGCAAGACGCTGGTCGAATCGGTTGAGAACTCCGACGCCATCCGTTTCGTCTCCGGCACCACGCGCACGATGACGCCGGAGGTCGAGGCCTTCGCCAAGCAAAAGGGCTTCCGCCTCACCGAAAGCTACGACGGCTTGCTGCACCATGGCGGCGTCGATGCGGTGGTGCTGGCGACGCCGCATTCCATGCACGCCACGCAGGTGATGGCCGCGGCCGCCGCCGGCAAGCATATCTATTGCGAGAAGCCGTTCACGCTCACAAAACGCGAAGCCGAGGACGCCGTCGCCGCGGTGCGCCGCGCCGGGGTCACGCTCGCGGTCGGCTATAACCGGCGCTTCCATCCGGAGATGACCAAGCTGCGCGACATGATCCGCGGCGGCGAGCTCGGCATCGTCCTGCATGTCGAAGCGACGATGACGTTCCCCAACGCGCTGTCCATCAATCCCAAGCACTGGCGCGCCGACAAGAGCGAGACGCCGCTCGGCGGCCTGATGCCGATGGGCGTGCACGCCATCGACGGCATGATCGACCTGTGCGGACCGATCGACCACGCCTTCGCCCAGAGTTTCCGCCGCGCCGCCCCGATCGACGCCGACGACACCACCTCGATCCTCCTGCGCATGAAAGAAGGAATGTCGGGTTATCTCGGCACCATGACCACGACCGGGCCCGGCTTTTCCTTCCAGGTGTTCGGCTCCAAGGGCTGGCTGCGGCTCGAAGGGCTGACCCATGTCGCCGGCGCCTCGTCGGAAGAACGGCGCACGCGGCTATTCGGCACCTGCAAGTTCCAGCCGGTGAAGGGCGAAGCGAAAGTGTGGCAGGCGGCGACCATGGACATATCGCGCGTGGCGCTCGAAGCCTTTGCCAAGGCGGCGGCCGGCGGCCCGGCCTGTCCGGTCCCGCTCGATCAGGTGATCGACGGCGTCGCCGCCACCGAGGCCATCATCCGCTCGGCGGGGTCGGGCAAGATCGAGCGCGTCGCTTAGCGCCGCGGTGACGGCAACAACGGAAATACAGGAAAACAGAAATGGATCTCGGCAACGGCCTCGGCCACCTGACTTACTCGACGCTGGTGCATCCCGCCGACGACTGGGAGCAGCTGTATCATTCGCTCGTTACCTATCTACCGAAGGTAAAGGCGCGGATCGCCGGCAACAAATCCTTCGGCGTCTGCATCCGGTTGTCGGCGAAAACGGCGGCGACGCTCGCCGCCAGCGCCGCCGAGCGCGACAAGCTGAAGAAGTTCCTTGGCGACAACGATATGTACATCTACACCGCCAACGCTTTCGTCTACGGCCACTTCAAGGGCGCGGCGGTGAAGGAGCAGGTCTACGAGCCGGACTGGCGCTCGGAGGAGCGCACCCAATACACCATCAACGTCGCCGACGTGCTGGCGGACGTCTGCGCGCCCGGCACCGCGCCTTCGATCCAGACCGCGCCGCTCGGCTTCAAGGCGCGCGTCACCGGCCCCGAAGTGGTGGCGAGCTACACCGAGAATGTGCTGCGCGTGGTCGCGCATCTCGTCGCGCTTGAGGCGAAGACCGGGCGCACCATCCAGCTCTCGCTCGAGCCCGAGCCGTTCTGCTTCCTCGAAACCACCGACGAGACGGTCGCCTATTTCACCGATCATCTTTATACGGGGTCGACCGCCGAAAGGCTCGCCAAGCTCGCGCATATTCCGGTGGCCGAGGCGATCGGCGCGCTGCGCCGGCATCTCGGTATCGTCTACGACATCTGCCATCAGGCGGTAGAATACGAGAACATCGCCGAGTCGCTGCAGAAGCTGGTCGATGCCGGCGTGCCGATCTTCAAGCTCCAGGAAGCCGCCGCCCTTTTCGTCCCGGAAGTGACGCAAGGCGCCGTCGACACGCTCAAGCGTTACGCCAAGACCATCTATCTCACCCAGACGATGGAGAAGCGCAACGGCAAGATCAACCGCTACCTCAACGTCGACGACGCCATCGCCGCCTTCGAGAAGGATCCGAACGGGCCGCGCGAATGGCGCACCCACATCCACGTCCCGGTCTTCCTCGACGATCTCGGGCAATTCCGCACCACGCGGTTTGCCATCGAGGACGCGCTGCGCTTTCACAAGAAAAAACCGCTGTCGCACCATCTGGAAGTCGAGACCTACACCTGGGACATGCTGCCGGAGAACCTGAAGACCGGCGATATCGTCGAATATGTCTGCCGCGAGCTCGACTGGGTGCGCGGGCAGCTGAGTTGACGGAGCAACGTCATGAAAGTCGGATTTATCGGGCTTGGCCGCATGGGCGCGGTCATGGCGCGCCGCCTGATCGACGGCGGCCACGAAGTCGGCGTCTATAACCGCACGGCGAAGAAATTAAAGCCGCTGACCGATCACGGCGCCAAGGCGATGGCGTCGATCAAGGACGCGGCGAATTTCGGCGCGGCGGTGGTCACCATGCTCACCGACGATGCCGCGGTGCTCGACATGGTGACGAAGGCCGGCGGCCTCAAGGAGTCGCTGCCGAAGGGCGGCGTCCACATTTGCGCCGGCACGCACAGCGTCGCCGCCATCGTCAAGCTCACCAAGCTGCACGGCGACGCCGGGCAAGCTCTCATCGCCTCGCCGGTGCTCGGCCGTCCCGAAGTCGTCACCGCCGGCTCGGCGACGATGGTGGTCGGCGGGCCGCCGCAAAGCGTCGAACGGTTGCGGCCGTTATTTGCCGCCATCGCCGGCCGCGTGGTCGATGCCGGCGCCGAGCCGGTCAGCGCCGCGGCGATCAAGATCGCCAACAATTTCGTGCTCGGCTGCGCCATCGAGGCGTTGGGCGAGGGTTTCGCGCTGACGCGCAAATACGGCGTCGCGCCCGACGTATTTTACGGCGTGCTGACGGAAGGGCTGTTCGGCTGCTGGGCATACAAGACCTACGGCAAATTCATCGCCGACGAGCGCTACCTGCCGCCCGGCCAGAGCGCGCTCAACGGTCTGAAAGACGCCAACCTCGCGCTCGCCGCCGGCGAGGCGAAGGGCGTGCCGCTGCCGAGCGGAAATGTCTGGCGCGACCGGCTGGTCGGCGCCGTGGCGCACGGCGAAGGCGACCACGACTGGGCGGTGATGGCGAAGGATCAGGCGCGGGCGAGCGGGCTTGTGAAATAGGAGCGTCATTGCCGGGCTTGACCCGGCAATCCATCTGTTCGCACCAGCCAAGTTGGATCACCGGGTCTCGGCGCCGCGCGCCGGCCCGGTGATGACGGTCAAGCAAACAATCCCTTGAAATCGGTGACGAACTGTTTGGTCGTGAGCGGCGCGCGCTTGACGATGTCGTGGATCGGCTTGGTGTTCTCGGTGGAGAAGCCGCCGACATTGCCGATGCGGCCGATCGCGAGCGCATGTGCTACCAGCCAGTCGGGCATGCCGCGCGCCTTCATCGCTTCGGCGGCCTGCTCAGGCGTGACGCCGACATAAGTGATCTTGCGGGCCAGCACTTCCGAGAACGCGTCGGTGAATTCGCCGAATGAGGTCATCGCGCCGGTGAACTCGTATTCCTTGCCGGCATGCGGCGCCGGATTGATGAGGATGCGCGCGGCGACCGCGCCGGTGTCGCGAACGTCGATCAGCGCCAGCCGGAAATCGGGCTTATAGGGCATCACGATCTTGGAGTCGTTCTTGATCGCCGCTACCTGGCCGAGCACGTTCTGCATGAATAGCCCTGGACGCAGGATCACCCAGCCGATCTTGAGGCCGCGCAGGCGTTGGTCGATCACATAGTGGGTGCGGCCGGCGGGCGCCAGCGAATCCGGGCCGACTACGGCGCGGCCGGCGGACAGCCGCACCAGATATTTGACGCCGGCCGCCAACGCCGCGTCGATAGCGTTGGTGTTCTGCTCGCCGAGCTGCGGGTTGACCGCGGTGGTCAGGAATACGGAGTCCGCGCCTTTGAGCACCTTCTCCAATGCCGCCTTGTCGTTCAAGTCGGCGACCGCGATCTTGGCGTCGGCGCCCAAAACCTCGCCCGCCTTCTCGGCGTTACGCACCACGGCGACCGGGTTTTGCCCGAGGCTTTTCAGTTCCTTCACCACCGCCCGGCCGGTATTGCCGGTAGCGCCGACAACAGCAATCATCGTTTCTCTCCCCAAGTGAAAATAATTTCAGACCAGTCGGTCGCCGCCGTCGATTTGCAGATCGTGGCCGGTCACCGACCGGTTATCGAGCAGGAAGAACACGGCGTGGATCACGTCGTCCGTCGTGGCCAGGTGCCGCGCCGGCGCCCGCGCCGCCAGCGCGTCGAGGACGCCCTGCGCGCCTTTCTTTGCCGCCGCTTGCCATTTCGGCGAGTCGCCGATCAGCCCGGGCGATACCGAATTCACCCGGATCGGCGCCAGCTCCACGGCGAGCGTGTTCATGACGCCGACGACGCCGGCATTGGCTACGGTGATCATGGTCGAGTTCAGATAAGGCTTGGCCTCGGCGAGACCGCCGAACAGCACGATCGCGGAGGTCGGTTTGAGCCGCGGCAGCAATGTGTGGACGACTTCGATATAGCCGGTGAGCTTGACGTGCAGCGCCTTGTTGGCGGCCTCGACTTTGAAATCCTTGATGTTGGTCGCGCACTGATCGATCGGCACCAGCACCAGGTGATCGATCGCCGGTCCGTCGGCCAAAGCCGCGCGGATCGAAGTCGGATCGTCGAGCTCGACATGCAGGCCGGTCACGCTCGGGCCGATCGATTGCGCGACCTCGGCCGCGCGTTCGGCGCCGCGGCCGGCGACGGTGAGCATGCAGCCGAGCGCATGGGCGGCGCGCGCCAGCGGCAGGCCGATCCCCGACGTGCCGCCGATGACGACCACATGCTCGTTGGCCTTGGGCATGAAAACCTCCGGAGCTTTCAGCGCGGCGGCGCTTTGAGGTTGTTGGCGACCACGCGCGCGATCACCGACCAATCCTCTTCGCGATAGCCCTGCGCGATGGCCTGCACCAGATGATCGCGCACCACATTGGCGGCCGGCAGCGCCAGATTGACGCGCTCGGCCGCTTCGATCGCTAGCTTGATGTCCTTCAGCCCCAGCGGCACGGCGAAGTTCGCCGGCGTGAAGTTGTCCTGCTCGATCAGCTTGCCGTAGGATTTGTACAGCGGTGTCGAGAACAACGTGTTGGTCAGGAACTCGTAGAAGGCCGACCGGTCGACGCCGTATTGCGCCGTCAGCGCGAAGGCCTCCGCCATGCCCTCGATATTGGTGAGCCCCATGAAATTGACCGCGAGCTTGACCGCGATCGCGTTCGCCGGATCGGGACCGAAGGTGAAGGTGCGCTGCCCGACCGCGTCGAACAGCGGCATGCAGCGGGCGATGGCGTCCGGCGGGCCGGCGGCGATGACGAACAATTTGCCGGCCGGTGCCATGTCGACGGCGCGGCCGAGCACCGGCGCGGCGACGAAGACGCGCCCGCGCTTGTTGTGCCCGGCGGTCAGCTTGCGCGCGGTGTCGACCCCGAGCGTGGTGCACGACACATGGATGCACTCTTTCGGCAGCCGGTCGATCAGGCCGGACTCGAACAGCATCGCCTCTTCGGCGGGTCCGTCGGCGACGCAGGTGATGAGCACGTCGACGGCGCCGATGTCCTGCGGCGCGGAAACCGCCTTGGCGCCGGCTGCGATCAGCGCGCGGTCCTTGCCCGGCGTGCGGTTATAGACGGTGAGCGTGTGGCCGCGCTTTCGGATGTTGAGCGCCATCGGCGCGCCCATGATGCCCAAGCCGATGAAGCCCACATGCATGACTGAAAACCCTACGCCTTGCCCACGCCAAAACCGCCGGCGGCCAGCCCTATCAGCTTTTTGGGCCGCTTGAAAATCCCCGTTTGCGCGACCCGCGCCATACGCTAATTGTCTTATACCTTGGCCCGCCGTGAAATTCCGCCTCTCGTGCGCCGCCGTAAAAAAGTGAGGAAATGCCGATGAAATACAACCGCAAGCAAGCCACCGCCTCCTGGGGCATGATGGCCAAGGATTGGGAGCAGGGCATCGATTACGCCCGCCTGCACAAGGAGCGCGTCAAGCGCGCCCAGGAGGCGATCCGCCACGCCGGCCTCGGCGCCGTGCTCGCGTTTAACTTCGACAATATCCGCTACATCACCGGCACCCATATCGGCGAATGGGCGCGCGACAAATTCATGCGCTACGCGCTTTGCCCGGTGGTGGGCGAGCCGATGCTGTGGGATCCGGCGCCGCCGGCCAAGCGCATTTCCTCGCCGTGGATCGCCGACAATGTCGCGGCGCCGATTTCGACCATGCAGGGCGGCTTGCCGCTGCAACTGAACATCCAGGGCGACTTCGCCAAGCAGATCAAGAAAGTCCTGATGAAGCTCGGCATCGACAAGGAGCCGATCGGCATCGATTTGATGGAGCTGCCGATGCTGCGGGCGCTGGAGAAGGAAGGCATCGAGGTGGTCGACGGCCAGCAGGCCATGCTCGACGCCCGCGAGGTCAAGACCCCGGACGAGATCGAGCTGTTGAAAATGGCCTGCGCCATGGTCGACGCCACTTACGTCGACATCGCCCGCGCGATCCGCCCGGGCACGCACGAGAACGAGCTCGTCGCCATCGCCAACGACCGGCTGTTCCGCATGGGCTCCGAGCGCGTCGAGTGCGTCAACTCGGTATCGGGCCAGCGCGGCCGGCCGCATTCGCACACCTTCTCCGACCGCATGATCCATCCGGGCGACA
>Ga0209415_10000959_pt1 | contig 54832 bp, 42 predicted proteins | sample PeaSoiSIISIP2007_FD_187696 | JGI IMG/M metagenome (GOLD analysis project Ga0209415, IMG submission 187696) | Peat soil microbial communities from Weissenstadt, Germany - SII-SIP-2007 (SPAdes) (version 2) | ecosystem: Environmental > Terrestrial > Soil > Wetlands > Peat | place: Germany... | reverse complement strand
CAAACGTTTAAAGAACGGAAAAAAGCGAATATCGAACTGCCCCAATACCCATTCCTAAGAAGCTTTTTCACAGCTTCGCAGAGTACGCCGAGGCTGCACGGGGAATGGGTATTGGATGGCGGGTCTCAGCTTGCCCCGAATGGTTGAGGACGGCAAACCTTTGTTTTGAAATGAAGTCATGAAATGCAAATATAGAGATTGGGTGGTGGCTCAAATACATTCGGGAATTGGGAGCTGAATCCATGCGAATGCAAGGCAATACGATTTTTATAACCGGCGGGAGTTCGGGGATTGGGAAGGGGTTGGCGGAAGCGTTTCATAAGTTGGGGAATCAGGTAATTATCGCTGGGCGGAGAGAAGACCGGATGTTAGGGATTTGTGATGCCAATCCCGGGATGAAATATTGGTTTCTGGATGTGACCGACCGGGCGTCCATCCAAAAAGTGGCCGCAGAGGTGATAGACGAATTCCCGGGGTTGAATTGCCTCATCAACAATGCCGGGCTGCAGAAGGTGCACAACCTTGTGGGAGAACCGTCGCTGGATGATGCAGGAATGATGGAAGAGATTAATGCGAACTTGGTGGGCGCGATCCGCATGGCCGCCGCGTTTGTGCCCCATCTGAGCAAAGCGACGGAAGCGGTGCTTGTGAATGTGTCCTCGGGGTTGGCATTTGTGCCCATTGCGCGGTACCCGGTTTATTGCGCCGCCAAGGCCGCGGTTCATTCGTTTACGCTCTCGCTCCGGCATCAGCTGAATGGAGTGGGCGTGAAGGTCATCGAGCTGATACCTCCATTCGTCAGAATCGAACTGGGCGGTGAAAGGAAATACGCGGAGGTTGAGCGCAGGGGCGCGCCGCCGCCGATGCCGCTGGATCAATTCATTTCCGAAGCGATAAGTGAACTGGCCGGGGATGCGGATGAGGTGGCCATAGGTGATGCAAAGAAAATGGTGGGAGCGACTTCGTTGGATACGGTGAAGCGTGTTTTTGCGGGGATGAATCACTAGGTACGAAAGAAATGAGAGTTAAAACATCCATGGACGAGGCGTTGTTTGTAGATCACGCACTGTCCCGCCGGTTGGAGTTGGCCGAGGCGGATGCGGGCGCCGAGTGTGCCGCGACGATGATGCGGCTGCATCCGGAATTTAGGGCGGCGGTCGAAACAATTGCGGGCGGGAGAGCGGCATCCCTTGGCCCGGGATCGCCGCTCACTCAGGCCACTGGGGTGGGGATGGAAGGAGAAGTCACTTCGGAAGAGTTTGTGAAATTGGAGAATTTCTTTTTCAGCCGTGGCGCGGCCGTGAATGTGGAGACATCGCCGTTTGCGCACGCCTCGCTATTTGAGTTCTTTGGCAAGCGCGGATATTGCGCGACGGAACATTCGAGCGTTTTGGTCAGTGACCTGGCTGTGGATTCGCCTCAGCCAAAAAGTACCGGTGTGCGAGTCGCTCTAGTTGAACCAGAACAAAATGCTCTCTGGGTGCGAACGGTTTCGGCAGGGTTTGCGGAGCACTTCCCGGTGACGGATGAATTGCTGGCGGTCATGGAGCTTTTTGCGGCGGGGCCGAACGCTACGAAATATTTGGCGTTCGTCGATGACAATGTGGCTGGTGGCGGGGCTCTCTCCACGCGCGAGGGCGTGGCCGGGATATTTGGGGCCAGCACACTTCCGGAATTTCGGAGACGCGGGGTGCAGAGGGAATTGATTCGTGTGCGATTGGACGCGGCGCGAGCGGCGGGGTGCGATATTGCGCTGACATTTACTCAAGTGGGGAGCGGGTCCCAAAGGAATTTGATGAGGAATGGATTTCGGGTGGCGTCTACGAGGGCGAAGTATACGAAGGAGTTTCGGGCGCAGTGAGAGGTCATTGTTAAGTGATCGGGGACAGATCAAGTACAAAGGCTTTACCGCAGAGGCACCCTTCGGCTTCGCTCAGGGCAGGCTCCGATCACACAGGTCGCACGGAGAATTTGGAAGCGGCTTTGGCGGCGTATTCGATCGCAGCTTCGAGTATTAGTTCCCCTGGGACAAGTCGAGAAATCAGACCAAGTGATAGTGCTTCCTTTGCATCCACTGTGCGGCCAGTGGTCATCAATTCCATTGTAATGGTGTGGCCATTGGGGCCTAGGATGCGCGGGAGGCGTTGCGTGCCTCCCCATCCGGTGATGATGCCGAGCGAGGCGCCGCGATGAGCGAAAATGGCGTCGGGCGTGGCGATACGGGCGTGGCAGGCCAGCGCGAGATCGAATCCGCCGCCCATGCAGTAGCCGCGAATTGCGGCGACTATGGGCTTGGGGCAATTTTCGATCATACGCATTACAGATTGTCCGAGCGCGGCAAATCGGAGGGCTTCGACGGCGGTGAGTGCGGAAACTTCCATCAATTCGGCGCCGGCGGCGAAACATTTTTCAGTTCCGGTGATTACGGCGGCGGTGAGATCCGGCGAAGAGATGAAGCCCGCGAATTGGTAGCGAATCTGCTTGAGGGCGGATTGTGTGAGGCGGGGGAAATTGTCGGCGGCGGTTAATTGCAGGAGAAGGACGCCGGTGTGAATGGATGCGGCGATGGAAGTCTCCTGATAAGAGGCGGAGGAAGCAGAAGTGATGCTTGACGCGTGCGGATGAGGAGAGGAATCGCCGGGCACGGCGATCAGGCGCGCTGCGGAAGGCGACCGCGGATGAAGCCGACGATGTCCTGTGTGGATGTGCCGGGAAGAAAAATTTCGGCGATGCCCGCTTTTTTAAGGCCGGGGATGTCGGCCTCGGGAATGATGCCACCGACGAGGACCATTACATCATCCATGCCCTTTCCGTGAAGCAGAGACATCAGCTGGGGGCAGAGGGTGTTGTGCGCGCCGCTGAGAACGGAGAGGCCGATGACGTCAACGTCTTCCTGGACTGCGGCGCTGGCGATCATTTCTGGAGTTTGTCGGAGGCCGGTGTAGATGACTTCCATGCCGGCATCGCGGAGGGCGCGGGCGATGATTTTTGCGCCGCGGTCGTGGCCGTCCAGGCCGGGCTTGGCGATGAGGACTCGGATTTTTTTATCGGGCATTCAATCTCCGGGACTGTCAGGTGATGGCGACTTCCTCGAAGGTGCCGAAGATTTCGCGCAACGCGTCGCAGATTTCGCCGAGCGTGGCGTAGGATTTTACTGCGTCGTAGATGAAGGGCATTAGATTTTCGGTGGACTTTGCGGCAGCGCGCAGAGCCGCTAGGCGGCGGGCGACTTCGTCACTGCTGCGCTCGGCCCGCAATTGTTTCAGGCGGGCGGACTGGCGTACGGCCACGGACTCGTCGATTTGCAAAGTTTCGAGGGGCTTTTCCTCGCTGACATAATCATTCACGCCGACAATGATTTTTTCCTTGCGATCCACCTCGAGCTGATAACGGTAGGACGCTTCGGCGATTTCGCGCTGCGGATAAGAGCGCTCGATGGCGGCGACCATTCCGCCCAGAGCGTCAATGCGCTCAATGTAATCCCACGCGCCACGCTCGACCTCCCCCGTGAGAGTCTCTACGAAATAGGAGCCGCCGAGTGGATCGACGGTGTTGGTGACTCCACTTTCGTGGGCGATGATTTGCTGCGTCCGCAAGGCAACTGTGGCAGCGAATTCGGTGGGGAGAGCCCAGGCTTCGTCGAGAGAATTGGTGTGCAGGGATTGCGTGCCGCCCATGACGGCGGCCAGCGCCTGAATCGCGGTGCGGACTACGTTGTTGTAAGGCTGCTGCGCAGTGAGAGAGCACCCCGCGGTTTGGGTGTGGAAACGCAGCGCCCAGGTGCGCGGGTTTTTGGCGCCAAACCGTTCGCGCATGGCCTTGTACCAGATGCGCCGCGCGGCGCGGTACTTGGCGATCTCCTCGAAGAAATCGTTGTGCGCGTTGAAGAAGAATGAAAGCTGCGGTACGAACGCGTCCACATCCATGCCGCGGCGGATGCCCCAGTCCACATACTCTATGCCGTCACGCAATGTGAAGGCCAATTCCTGAATGGCCGTGGAGCCCGCTTCGCGGATGTGATAGCCGCTGATGGAAATGGTATTGAACTTCGGTGTGTGCTTCATACCGAATTCAAAGGTGTCAATCACCAGGCGCATGGAAGGGGCTGGTGGATAGATGTATTCCTTCTGTGCGATGTATTCCTTGAGGATGTCGTTCTGAATCGTGCCGGAAATTTTCTTCCAGTCGGCGCCCTGCTTTTCGGCCACGGCAAGATACATGGCCCAGATGACCGCGGCGGGAGAGTTGATGGTCATGGAAGTGGTCACGGCGCCGATGGGAATCTGGTCAAAGAGGACTTCCATGTCGGCGAGCGAGCTGATGGCCACCCCGCACTTGCCGACTTCGCCTTCGGAGAGAGGATGATCGGAGTCGTACCCCATGAGCGTGGGCAAATCGAAAGCGACGGAAAGGCCGGTCTGGCCCTGGCTCAGCAAATAGCGGAAGCGCTGGTTGGTGTCTTCTGCGGCGCCGAAGCCCGCGAACTGGCGCATCGTCCACATCTTGCCGCGATACATGGTGGCGTGAATACCGCGCGTATAGGGCGGCTCGCCGGGGAAGCCCAAATCGCGCTCAGGCGACCAATCGGCCAGATCGGCCGACGTATAAAGGCGGCGTATGTTGTGATCGGAGAGAGTAGTGAACTTCTCCTGGCGTTCGGGGGATTTTGTGAGTGTGGGATTAAGAGTTTGCTGCTCCCAGGCCGTTTCCTTCGCAGAAGGTTTGCGGACGGAGGGGGCTTGAGCGGTGCGAGGTTGTTCGGGCTTGGATGGTTCGATGACGGTCGAGCCCGACTTCGGCTTTTCGCTCATGGATGATCTCCCCGGGAACCGCAAAATATTAGTTTACGGCAGTGAGTGGTTCGTCGCAAGCATGGGGACTCACGATAGTTCAAAAAAACCGGCCCGGAAAAAATATCCGGGCCAGCGGTAATAGTCGATTTTGTAACAACTACTCTTGTGGATTGTCCGTGATTATTGAGCCGTCGGCATGAGTGCCGGGAATCAACGTGTCGCGATTCAACAGAGGGTTGGCGGGCTTGTGCGCGTCGGCGACCGTGATGTTGTTAACCTGCAAAGTGCGTCCCATAACGTTGTCGAAATTTACCTTGGCGATCACCAGATTGACGCGTGCCAGGACTTCCTGGCCTGCGGCGCTGGAAAGCAGTGCCAGCTGTTGCGTGACCGCAAAGACCGTGGAAGCGCCGAGGGTCAGTTTCTTGTTCTCATCGTCATAGGCAGTTTGTTGAAAATCTTTGGCTTTGATTGCCGAAGCCAGGGCGGCTCGGGATTGCTCGAGCTGAATCTGAGCATTGCGAATGGCCACGGCAATGGCATTTTGTTGCTGCTGCAGTTTGGTTTGATCCTGGCGCTGAAGGAGAATCGACTGGATGCTCGTTCCCTGAGCGGCACGGTTTAGGATGGGGACAGTAAAAGTAAATTGCGCGTTATATCCGGGGAACTGATTGGTGAAGATTTGGTCTAGCGCGTCGCCAAGGCCTGTGCTGGTGGTAGGCGTGGCGGGCGGAGCGATCACGGGGCTGGACGTGAATTCACCTGGAATGGGAACACCGTTCGCACCGACGATTGGATTATTGAGATTGGCGACAAATTGTCCAGGGAGCACAGATCCGCTATTGATTTTGACACCGGCGAGCGAGGACCACGTGTAATTGCCCGTAACGCTCAGAGTAGGCAGGAGAGCGTTGCGGTTGGCCCGGACAGTGATGTCGTCACTCTTTAGATTCACGATGGATTGCTTGTAATCAGGCCGATTCGACAACGCTTCGCGGACGGCCTGGTCGAGAGGCATATTTTCAACCTGGTCAGGAATATAGGTGGTGTCCGTGGGGACAACCTCAAAATTAAGTTGAGTCGCCGCAATCGGGTCACGGGTCATAGCGGCGAGCAGGATGAGCTCCTGTTGACGCTTGTTCGTGTTGGCGTTCACTAGTGCTGTCTGTGCGGCGGCCAAGGAAGCCTCAGCGGTAACGACGTCCAAAGGCGCCATTGTTCCGATCTCAACCTGTTTCTTGTCTGCATTGACGAGAGTTTGAGCGGAATCCACGGATTGCTGCTGGACGGCAATGTTCTGAATAGCAAAGACAAGCTGCCAGTAATCATTTTGGACGGCGGTAACCGTAGTGATCACCTGTTGCTGAAAGGCCAGATCCTGAAACTTCTGGGTATTTTGCGCAATTCTTATGAAGCGCACATTGGGGAGAATTCCAAAACCGTTCAGCAATTGCTGGGTGACAGAAACGCTCATGGTAGACGAGATCTGGGGATTGAAAGACGAAGCAGTCGCGCTGTTGGACAGCCGACTATTGTTCTGTGTGATGGTCAGGTTCGTGCCTGTCTCAAATCCCTGATTGTATGTGATGTTGCCAGATGCATTATGAGAGGTGAAGGAAGAGATGCCCGAACCAACACCGGTGGTGAACGGGTTGCTGACCGGAGAAGTGCTGGTTCCACCGCCCCCATTGAGGATCAGACGGGGATCAAAGCTGAGGTTGGTGCCATTGCTGGATTCGGCAGAGAGAATCTGAGCATCAGCAATCCACGGGTTGTATCGCACCACGTCAATGTCAATACTGTTTTCGAGCGCCAGCGTGATGGCGTCCTGCATGCTGATCATCAATTTCCCGTCCTTGATCATCTGCTGAAGAAGGCTGGTGTTCGCGAAGTTTGGCGCGGCGATGTGAATCGGCCTATAAGGACCGAGGAGATCAGGGAAGGCGCGGTTGCCGTGCAAATATTCTCTCTCCCCCTGATCCGAAGTTTTCTTTGGCTGGGGCGGAGTCGGCGGCTGGCCTTGAGTCTGCCCCGTGTTTGGCGGCGGATTCTGCCCTTGTTGCTGTGGAGACTGGCCAAAGGCCGGCGCGACAGGCGCTAAGGTGACCGAAAGGGCCAAAACCAGAACTCCGAACGTACGCATATACCTAACCATAATTCGCTTTTCCTTTCCTTCTCTTGATTTCCGATTTAGCAGGACGTATGACTCCAAATGAGTTAAACGTCCCAGAGGGCTTGTTTGTTTCAATTTTTTCCGCCAGTGAGCGTCTGAAGCGGCGTCGAAATTTGGCATGGCCCGGGAACTACTACAGGCTTTCCCCCAACTCGTCGTTAGGAGTCTACCAGCCACGGAGTATCCTTGACAACGCGGCGGGCGAGCCGTAGGCTACGCGCGCAAGAGCCAAAATAATATGGGACCCAAAGACCAAGACAATATCGGACCCAAAGACCAAATCAATATGGAACCCAAGCACCAAAGGGGACCCAGGGACCAAAGGGGACTCAAAGAAGTGATGGAAATGCTGGAGACTGTCGGGGCGATCCGGAAAGGGCATTTTGAGCTTTCGTCGGGGCTCCATAGTGATACATACGTACAGTGCGCGCTGGTATTGCAGTACCCGACGCTTGCGGGGCAACTTGGTGCTGCATTGGCCGCAGAATTTGCAGGATTGGCGATTGAGGCGGTGGTTTCGCCGGCATTGGGAGGGGTAATCCTGGGACATGAGGTGGCGCGTGCGCTCGGGGCGGCGCGCGGCCCAGAGGCGGGCCTTCCGCGGATAGGCGTTCCGGCCATATTCGTCGAGCGGGACGGCAGCGGAGGTATGACGCTGCGGCGTGGATTTTCGTTGAAGCCGGGCGTGCCCGTGCTGGTGGTTGAGGATGTGTGGACCACGGGCGGCTCAACATTTGAGACGATACGCGTAGTGGAAGAAGCGGGCGGGCGAGTGGTGGCCGCCGGCGCGTTGATTGACCGGAGTCAGGGGCGCCTCGAATTGCCTGTACAGACGGAATCGCTTTTGCAACTCGACATTAAGAGCTATGAGCCGGATTCCTGTCCGCTTTGCAGGGCGGGCGAGGTGGCGGTGAAACCGGGCAGCCGATTCGTTCGGGCAGCGTCCTGATCACTGGAATAGCTTCACGTTCCACAATTTGCAACTTGCTGTCGGCAATTCGTAATCCATCCCATGCGATAATTCCCGCGCGAATATGCGCAACATCAAGCTCACAATTTCGTATGACGGGTCGGATTTCTTCGGCTGGCAATTTCAGCCGGGGCAACCGACTATTCAGGGAGCGCTCGCCGAGGTCGGGGAGAAACTGACGCAGCATAGAGTGCAGGTTTTTGGAGCGGGGCGGACGGATGCTGGCGTCCACGCGCTGGGACAAGTGGCGCATTTCCGGACGGCGAGCACTTTGACCGCAGGGGATTTCAAGCGCGCGTTCAACGCGCTGCTGCCCGCGGCGGTGCGGATTGTGGAGGCGGAGGAAGTGGGACCCGATTTTCACGCACGATTTCAAGCGATAGCGAAAACCTATCAGTACCGGATTTATCGCGGACGCGTACTGCCGCCGTTTGAGCGGAGATATGTGCTGCACGATCCGTTTCCGTTGAATGTGTCGGCGATGGCGGAAGCGGCGCGATTATTTGAGGGGGAGCACGACTTCACATCATGGGGTGCGTCCACTGGCAGCGAAGAAGGGGATAAGGACAGAACGCCGATACGGGAAATTTTCTCTTCGCGGCTCCACTCAAGGACCATGGGCCCTGTCCCTGGGCAAGGGTTTCTCACTCAGATTTGTGCGGGAGAACCGGCGGAAGACGCAGGGGAATTGCTTTATGTGGTGCGCGGGAAATCGTTCCTGCGATATATGGTGAGGAAAATCGTGGGGACTTTGCTGGATGTGGGGCGAGGGAAATTGAGGGTGGATGAAATTCCGGCGCTCTTTGAGATGCGCGACCGGTCGAAGTCCGGCCCGACGGTTCCGCCGCAGGGATTGTATCTGGCGTCAGTGGAATATTCGGAGACGTGGAAGTGGTAGGTGAATTGAAGGTTGGTTTACTATTGGCGTCCGCAAGTTTCTGAGGGGAGTGAAACTTTGAAAATGCGCGCAACGATACGAACTTCGTTAATTCTCGGTGCACTTTGCGCGAGCGCGATTCCCGCGTTCGGTGCAACGTGCGAGAGTTTGGCTGCACTGAAATTGCCGGACACCACCATTACGTCAGCGCAGACGATTGCCGCGGGTGCCTTCGTTCCGCCGGGCGCGCCTAACGCTGCTGCCGCGGCGCGATTCTTCAGCACAGTGCCCGCGTTCTGCCGAATAACCGCTGAAGTGAAGCCGACACCCGACTCGGACATCAAGGTTGAGGTGTGGATGCCGGTTGCTGGCTGGAATGGAAAATATTCCGGGAACGGCAATGGCGGATTTGCAGGAATGATGAATTATCAGGGTTTAGGCGAGGCGGTCAGCAACGGCTTTGCCTCTGCCGAGACTGATACCGGTCATTCCGGGGCTGCGACGGACTCAAGCTGGGCAATCGGCCACCCTGAAAAGGTGATTGATTTTGGGTATCGCGGCATCCATGAGATGACTGTCAAAGCAAAGGCTATCATCCGAGCTTTCTATGACGATGCTCCGAGGCACTCTTATTTTGCCAGTTGCTCGAATGGGGGTCGCCAAGCGCTGATGGAAGCGCAGCGTTTTCCAGAGGACTACGACGGAATAATCGCCGGGGCGCCTGCGAATTACTGGACACATTTGTTGGCTGCTGGGATTTGGGACATGCAGGCGCTGCTTGCGGATCCGGCGGCGTATATTCCCGCAAGCAAAGTGCCGGCAATCAGCGCCGCCGCGCTTGCTGCGTGCGATGCGAAGGATGGGGTGGGGGATGGAATCATTAATGATCCGCGTGAATGTGGATTCGATCCGGCGGTGCTTCTTTGCGATGGGCCGGAGTCAAACAGTTGCCTGACAGCGGCGCAGGTTGCGGGATTCAAAAAAGTGCAGGCCGGGCCCCGGAACTCCAAGGGAGAGCAAATATTCCCGGGATACGTGCCAGGCGGCGAACAAGGAGGAAATGGATGGCCGACGTGGATCACGGGATCTGCGCCGGGAAAGAGTCTGCAATTTGCGTTCAGCAACGGTTTCTTTGCAAACATAGTTTATGGAAATCCGTCTTGGGACTACAAGACGTTCAATTTTGATAAGGACTTGAATTCTGTGGATGACGGGGAAGGGCCGATCCTGAACGCAATCGATCCAAATTTGAAGGCGTTCAAAGCGCGAGGCGGGAAATTAATTGTGTATCACGGGTGGAGCGATTCGGCGATTGAGCCTGTTAATGCGATCAACTACTTCGACACCGTGGTGGCGGCGATGGGTGGTCAGAATGTGAATGCGTTTTTGAGGCTCTACATGGCGCCGGGGATGCAACACTGTGGAGGCGGTCCCGGGCCAAGTTCATTTGGGCAGGGTGGCCCCGGGCCGGGGGATGCGCAGCACAACATCTACAACGCGATCCAGCAGTGGGTGGAGAAAGGAGTGGCGCCGGATAGAATCGTGGCTACGAAATATGTGAACGATCAGGACCCCACGCAAGGCGTGAAAATGACACGGCCGCTGTGTCCCTATCCGCAAACGGCCAAATACAAAGGGACAGGCGACACGAATGACGAAGCGAATTTCGTTTGTGTAGCAGGGAAGAAGTGAAGCCACGCGCCGAGAGCATGAGCAATTGAAGAATGGACCTGTGGTGTGGGGAGAAAAGGAAAGGTAAGATAGAGAGCAACGAAGATTGAGCTTGGAAGATTGTATGAAGTGGGGAGGAAGAGACTCGAATGGCGGAAACAACTGCAACAGGGGCTACAACTGGAACAGGGACGACGCCTGCGGCAGCGCCGCCGGCTGCTCCGGCGGAAACTGAGAACAAGCCGCCGAAAATAAAAGTGCGGAAACCGCGGCAGCGGGCGTGTGATGAAAAAGACGACAAGGGGAAGTTTTGCTTTGGGCATTTGAAGCGCTGGTACGACTACCCCAAAGAGATAGAAGCGTTGGTGGGCAAGAAAGCGGAAATTTACCGTTGCGAATTTTGCAAGACGATTTATAAGCCGAATACGGCGGAGATGCCGCAGAGCTACACGCTGCGAACCTGAGCTGAGTACGACCGCATTGTTTTGAGGAGAAAGATCCTGCCCGACGACGCGCACTCCGGCGAAACGCATCCATCGGATGAGCTGACGTTTGATTGGAACCTGCAGGGGCCGGGGCAATTCCTCCATGGACGAAGAATCACTCTGGATGATGAAACCCTTCGAGACGGATTGCAGAATCCTTCCGTAACCGATCCGCCGATAGAAGAAAAAATCAAAATATTGCATTTGATGGAAGCGCTGGGCATTGAGACGGTCAATATCGGCTTACCGGGAGCTGGGCCCCGCGCCTATGCCGATACCGAGGCGTTGGCGCGCGAGATTACGCGGGCGCGGCTTAAGATTCGCCCCAATTCCGCAGCGCGGACACATGAAAATGATATTCGACCCATCGCGGAGATTTCCCAGAAGACCGGAGTTGCAATAGAGGCGGCGACGTTTTTGGGGAGCAGTCCGATACGGAGGCTGGTGGAAGATTGGACTGTGGACCACCTTGCGCGGACCACCGAGAACGCTGTGAAATTTGCGGTGGCGCAGGGGCTTGAAGTGATGTACGTGACGGAAGATACGATTCGCACGGATCCCTCCACGGTGAAAAGGCTGTACAAGACGGCGATTGAATGCGGCGCGCGGGCGGCGGTGTTGTGTGACACGGTGGGGCATGCGACTCCCTCAGGGACCTATGCGCTGGTGAAATTTGTGCGCGAGGAAGTGGTGGCGCCTTCAGGAGAAAAGATCCGCGTGGACTGGCACGGACACAATGACCGCGGACTGGCGATTGCGAATTCACTAGCGGCAATTTTGGCGGGCGCGGACCAAATCCACGCGGCAGCGAATTCGCTGGGCGAACGCGTGGGCAACACTGCCATGGAATTGATGCTGGTGAATATGCGGCTGCTTGGGCTGATTGATCGCGACCTTTCCCGGTTGAAGGAATATTGCGAGACGGTGGCGCGGGCGACACACACGACGATTCCGCCGAACTATCCCGTCTTCGGGCGGGACGCGTTTCGCACCGCGACGGGCGTGCATGCGGCGGCGATCATCAAGGCGTTTCGCAAGGGTGACGCCATGCTGGCGAACACGGTTTACAGCGGCGCGCCCGCGCATTTGTTTGGTCTCGAGCAAGTAATTGAAATCGGGCCGATGAGCGGGAAATCGAATGTGGTTTATTGGCTGGAGCGGCACAATGTTCCGGTGTCCGACGAAATCGTCAGTCGCATCCTGGAAGCCGCGAAGAAATCCAGCCGCGTGCTGAGCGATGATGAGTTGCTGACTTTGGCCGGAGCACAATCGCGGCGCGCGTGAGTTTGAATCCTTCAAAATACCAGCGGAAGTTGACGCACGGCGCGCTTTGTCCGACACTGGCGCTCCGGGCCGTACGATTGACACGCGCGTATGCCGCGCTGATTGCCGCACTTACCTGCTGCGGCCTGCTTTTTGCCATGTCTAAACCTTTGCTGACACCGAGTGGTCCTTCCGCGCGTTCCTCCGCACAAGGGGCGGAAAAAGGCGGCACGCCCGTGGGCGAAGTGTTGCGAGACGAGCGTGTGAAGAGCGCGCGGGATTGGCTGACGAAAAACACCGCCTGGGTTACTGTGCAACAGAAGGCCATCACGGAGATTCCGGCTCCGTCATTTGGAGAAAAGGAACGCGGCGCGTTTATGAAGAAGTCGCTTGCGGCTTATGGGCTGCGCGTGCAGACGGATGAAATTGGGAATGTAATTGGCGAGCTGCCGGGATCATCCCGCGAAGAAATAGTTCTGGTTGTGGCGCATATGGACACTGTTTTTCCAGCGGGGACCGAAGTCGCCGTGCGCGAAGAGAAGGGAGTTTTATCCGCGCCGGGGATATCTGACAACGGTGCGGGGCTGGCGACTCTGGTGGGGATAGCGCGCGCGATGAATGAAGCGAAGGTGAGGACGCGAAGGACAATATTATTTGCCGCGGATGTGGGAGAAGAGGGCGAGGGGAATCTGCGCGGAATTCGCAAACTGGTGGAGGATTACAAAACGAAACTTGTGGCGGTGATCGCGCTCGATGGAGCGTCCACTGAGTATGTGGTCACACAAGCGCTGGCGTCACGGAGAGTGGAAGTCACGATCACGGGCCCCGGCGGACATAGCTGGACGGACTTCGGCGCTCCGAACCCGATTGACGCAATGGCCCGGGGGATCGCGCGATTTTTGAAGACAGATGTGACGGGAACTCCGCGGACGACATATAACATCGGGCAAATCGAGGGCGGCGGGTCGGTGAATTCCATTCCAGCGCGCGCTTCGATCAAAGTGGACATTCGCAGCGAGCAGGATAGGGAATTGGGGCGACTGGAGACTGCCTTGCGTGATTCCATTCGGACGGGGGTTCAGGAGGAGATGAGTGCGTCCAGTGCGCGCGGCATGGCTCCCGCGGAGGGCATGGGTTTGGAAATGCAGGTCCGGTCGCTGGGGGCGCGGCCGGGCGGAGAGTTGGCGGCGAATTCTCAGCTGCTGCGGGCGGTGCTGGACGCGGATCGCGTTCTGGGGAACCAATCGCGAGTGGAAAGGTCGTCAACCGATGCGAATATTCCTTTGTCATTGGGAATTCCTGCCATCGGCCTTGGCTGCGGAGGGCGAGCGGGCGGAGCGCACACGACTTCGGAATGGTACGATCCCGCGGGCCGGGAAATAGGAATGCAGCGTGTGCTATTGACGCTGGTAAGCGCCGCGGGTGTCGCCGTGGAGGTCGAGAAATGAAGGTTGCCGTGTTTCGGTTGGGAATACTCGCGGCATTGAGCGTGACACTGGTAGGCGGTCGTGGATGGAACCTCATGGCGGGTCAGGAGCCGATGTCAGAGCCGCAGACTAATTTGGGAGCAGGCATGGAGCAAACAAGCACACCAGCGGATTTGGCACTGATCAATGGAGTGATCTACACGGGGGATGCGGCCAAGCCGCGCGTGGAGGCGTTGGCGTCACGCGGAGAAGCGATTATCGCCACGGGAACGAGCGGTGAAATCGAGAAACTAATTGGGGCCAAGACCACGGTGATTGATTTGCACGGCGGATTTGCGATGCCGGGATTCAATGATGCGCACCTGCATCTGGGCAGCGCGGCTCAAGGAAAGTTGAGTGTGGACTTGGAAGGCGCGCGCTCGATTGAGGAATTCCAGCGCAGAGTTCGGGCACGGGTAGCTACATCGAAACCGGGAGATTGGATCACGGGACGGGGATGGGACCATACGCTGTGGACTCCGGCACGATTTCCGACCCGACAGGACCTGGATGCTGTGTCGAAAGACTACCCCATGTTCTTCACGCATATTTCGGGGCACGTGTCCGTGGCGAATTCAAAAGCGATGGAGCTTGCGGGTATTACCGCCGCGACGCCCAATCCACCGGGCGGTGAGATTGAACACGATGCGCAGGGGCAGCCGGATGGAATGTTGAAGGAGGGCCCTGCGGCCGGTCTGGTGGGGCGGGTCATTCCGCCAATTACTGAAACGCAGCGCGTGCACGGAATAGAACTGGCGCTGGCGGAGATTGCCAAGAACGGCGTTACGTCCATTCAAGACAATTCTTCATGGGACGATTTCCTGGCGTACCGTTCGCTGAAGCAGGGAGGGAAGCTGACGGCGCGAGTCACAGAATGGCTTCCGTTTGACGCGCCGCTCGATCGGCTGGAAGATAGGCGGCGCGACGGTGGGACCACCGACCCTTGGCTAAAAACGGGTGCGCTGAAAGGATTTATGGATGGAGCGCTGGGCACGGGAACTGCGGCGCTGCTGGCGCCGTATGCGGATGACCCCAAGTGGACCGGGATATTGGAGGTGCATCCAGGCGATCTGAACCAGATGTCCATCGAAAGAGACAAAGCGGGATTTCAGATTGCATTCCACGCCATCGGGGACCGCGGGAATCGAGTTGCGCTGGACGCGTTTGCGGCGGTGGTTGCAGCGAACGGAGCGCGCGACCGGAGAGACCGCATCGAGCACGCGCAGATTGTGGCGCCGGATGACTTCGCGCGATTTGCTTCGCTGCACGTGATTGCGTCGATGCAACCGTCGCATCAGACGACCGACATGCGCTGGGCGGAGAAGCGATTGGGGCCGGAGAGGATTAAGGGCGCGTACGCCTGGCGCACGATGCTGAATGATGGCGTGAAGCTTGCGTTTGGCACGGACTGGCCCGTGGAGATTATCAATCCGATGCGCGGGCTGCACGCCTGCGTATCGCGCCAGTTGCCAGACGGCACGCCGCCGGGCGGGTGGCAACCCCAGGAGAAGATTTCGATGGATGAATGTATTGCCGCTTATACAAACGGAGCTGCCTTTGCGGAATTTGAGGAAGGGAAGAAGGGGCAGCTTGTGCCCGGGCAATATGCCGATTTCATCTTGCTGTCCGCGGATGTGACGAAGATTCCGCCCGGAGAAATTCTGAAGACAAATGTCTTAAAGACTGTTGTGGGCGGGCGATTGGTTTACGATTCCAAGCAGGGCGCCGCGACACACTGAAGTTCATTCCACATTTACACCCTCACGGATTACAATCCGCGCGTCCATGTCCACACGAATCAAAGCTGATCTTGCACTGGCGATGTGCGCTCTGGTTTGGGGCGCGACATTTGTGCTGGTGAAAAACGCCCTGGCGGACGCATCGGTGTTCGCATTTCTGGCGGCGCGATTTGTCATATCGACCGTTCTGGTGGGACTTATTTTCAGGCGCTCGCTGAAGCGGGCGACGCGCGCGGAAGTCCGCGCCGGGCTGTGGATTGGGATATTCATGTTCGGGGGATACGCGTTCCAAACGGTGGGGCTGTTGAGCACCACTCCGTCAAAGGCGGCGTTTATCACGGGATCGAGCGTGGTGCTGGTGCCGATCTTTCACGGAATATTTTGGAAATCGCGCATCGGGCTATGGGTCTGGTTGGGCGCGGTGGCGGCGCTGGCGGGACTTTATTTTTTGACGGTACCGCGCGCGGGATTAACGGGATTAAATCACGGCGATTTAGTGGTGGGTGGTTGCGCGGTGGTGTTTGCCCTGCACATATTGTTTGTAGGGCATTTCAGTCCGAAACATTCGGTCGGATCGCTGAGCTTTTACCAGATTGCAATGACCGCGGGCCTTTCGTTGCTGGCGATGCCGGTATCCTCAGTTGCGCACTTGGAGCCGGTGCGATTCCGACCGAGCCCAGAATTGTTGTTGGCGATTCTTGTTTGCGCGGTGTTTGCCACGGCGTTCGCATTTTCCATCCAAATTTGGGCGCAGCAACACACCACGCCTTCGCACGTGGCCATTCTGTTTAGCCTGGAGCCGGTTTTCGCAGCAGCGACCTCATATCTGTTGCTCGGCGAACGGCTTTCGGGACGTGCGCTTGCGGGGGCTGCTCTTATCTTGGCTGGAATTGTGCTGGCGGAGTTATTGGGGCCTGCGCCGGTTGCTGTGGAATCGACGGGAGAGGTCTGATCGTCACGGCAAGCTATGTTTTCGCTTACCGGTCTTCTCTGAACATTCATTCCTTTGGTGTACACTCCTCTTGCTTTTCGAAACGGATGGGTCTGAAGGCCGTCCAATAGGATACGGATCAGGAATTGGGGGATATCGATGCTTACATTACTGCAGAATATGCTTCATGCTTCAGGGCGACGCTGGGACGTGTCCCGCTCTTTAACATTGGTTGTTCTGGTGCTCGCGGCATTCCAGATGAGGTTGCCACAAGCTTCAGCACAGGGCACGGGCACTCAAGCGCCGGCGGCTTCTCAGGCAACGGCGCCACCGGCAGCGCCGCCGATCCCCCAAGCGCGGTACATCCCCAGCCACGACTTTCACACACAGAACATCCTGCTGAATCTGCATTTCGATTTTGACCACGAGCAGGCCATCGGCACGGAAACCATAACGTTGGCGCCGTTGGTCGAAGATTTGAAGCGAGTCGAACTCGACGCGGGAAACATGGCCATTAATTCAGTGAAGATTGCTGCAGGAGCGTCGCTCAAATTCGACGCCGATACGAAGAATGAAAAGCTTTTTATAACTCTGGATCGCGCCTACCAACCATCCGATGTGTTGACCTTGGTGATTGACTATCACACGAACGGCAAATCGACTGGCAGCGGGACTTTTGGAGTGGGGAAGGGGCTGACGTTTATCAAGCCGACGGCGGACAATCCGAATTCTCCCAAGCAAATCTGGTCGCAGGGGGAGAGTGAGGACAATCATTTTTGGTTTCCCTGTTACGACCACCCAAATGATTTCACCGCATCCGAAATCATCGCCACGGTGGATAAGCCGTTTGCGGTAATTTCAAACGGCAAACTCCTCAGCGTGAAAGAGAACAGCGGCGGCACGCGAATTTACGACTGGAAAATGGATATTCCGCACGCCACCTACCTCACCTCAATTGTCGTGGGAGAATATGCGCCTGTAGAGCAGAGTTATGCCGGAATTCCGGTCATCACTTACGTTTATCCCAAGGAGCTGTCCGAGGGTAAGTTGACGGCCGCGCGTATGGCCGACATGGTCGGTTTTTTTTCGGAGAAGACGGGCGTTAAATATGCCTACCCGAAATACTCGCAGACCATGGTGGAGAATTTCTTTGGCGGTATGGAGAACATTTCCGCAACCACAATGCTGGAACAGATGATCCATGACGAGCGCTCGGAACTGGATGGCACGGCAGACAGCCTGGAATCGCACGAACTGGCGCACCAGTGGTTCGGCGATTTCGTTACCTGCCGGTCCTGGGCGGACGCCTGGTTGAACGAAAGTTTCGCCACTTATTTCCAAGCGCTGTGGGATGAAAAGTCGGTGGGACGCGACGATTTTCTGTACCTCGATGTGAAGTCGAATCAAGACCAATATTTTGGGGCCTGGAGACGGAACCAAAGGCGTCCGATCGTCACCGAACACTACAACAGCCCGGACGATATGTTTGACACTTATGCTTATCCGGGCGGCGGGGCCGTCCTTCACATGTTGCGGGTGACCCTGGGTGACGAGAATTGGTGGCGCGCGATCCATCATTATCTTACGAAGTATGCGCACCAGCCGGTGGAGACCGAGCAATTTCGGATTGCCATCGAAGAAGCTACAGGGCAATCCATGGACTGGTTTTTCGACGAATGGCTCTACAAGATGGGCCATCCAATTTTCAAAGTGACTCAGGAATATGACGCCGCGTCGAAAACGGTCGCGCTGAAAGTGCGGCAGGAACAAAAATTGGATCCGGGCTCGTCTTTTCCCCAGACGACGTTTTTCAGGATGCCAGTGGAAATTGAGATCGGCACGGCCGCGGGAACGCATATTGAAAAGGTCTTAATCGAACCCAAAGAAGAGCAGACATTCACCTTCAAGGTTGATTCGGAGCCCCTGCTGATTGATTTCGATTACGGCGGCACGCTCATCAAGGAATTGCATTTTGAAAAAACAACGGCGCAATTGAGTTATCAACTTTCACATGACCCAGACGTTTTGGGACGCATCTTCGCGCTGAATGAACTTTCAGCGCGAATGAAAGACAAGGCGACAGCAGCGGACGAAAGCGCAACCATCACAAGAGCGATCGCGACAGCGGCGACGGGAGATGCATTTTGGGGCGTGCGGATTGATTCCGTATCCGCCCTCCGGGGTATGGCGGGCGCTGATGCACGAACAGCGCTGGTCGCGGCTGTGAAGGACAAAAACCTTCGCGTTCGTGCCCGGGCGATTGGTGTGCTCGGCGCTACGAAAGATGCCTCGCTCGCAAGCGTTTATGCGGAGTACCTGAATGACCGAAGCTATAACGTGATCCGCGCGTCGGCTAACGCGATGGGAGCGACGAAGGATGCGACGGCCTATGACGCGTTGAACAAACTTTTGGATCAGTCATCGTGGCGAGACTCGATTCGTATTTCCGGTCTGGCGGGTCTGGCGGCACTGGGCGATCCGCGCGCAGTGGACACGGCGATTCACTACGCCGCGAAAGGCAATTCAGCGGGTGTCCGCGGCGCGGCGATTTCGGTGCTTGGCGCAGCGGGGAGGAATGATGCGCGCACCTATCCGATAATCGCGGATGCATTCGCGTCTTCAGTGGAATCGGGAAGTTTTCAAATTTACGGTCCGGCGGCTGGAGCATTGGTGGCACTCGGTGATCCGCGGGCGATGGATCTTGTAAAGACAACCCGGGAACATAACACCAATCCGCAAATGAACCCGTTTTTGGATCAAGTGGCGAAGAACCTGGAGAATCAAGCGAAAAAGGCTGCGGCCCCGCCGACGCCGTAGAGATATGAGAGAAAGCAATCGATCAGCATCTGAAGGGGCGCAGGTGGTTACGGGAGGCCATATTCAGCAATACATTACTTTGGCTGGGGCTGCGGCGATTTCATATCCACCGGAGCGAATTGGGAGACATGTGGATTGGTTTTGCGCTCGTAGGCGGAGATATCGGATTCGTGTTCCAGAGTCAAGCCGATATCGTCCAAGCCTTTGAGCAGGCAATTTTTGCGGAATGGGTCAACCTCGAAAGCATACTTCAGTCCTTGCGCGTCGCTGACGGTCTGAGCGGGTAAATCAACAGTTAGCTGATAGCCGATGTTGTGCTCGGTGCGCTTAAAAAGCTCTTCCACTTCCTCCTGTGGAAGCGTGACCGGAAGAATGCCGTTCTTGAAGCAGTTATTGTAGAAAATGTCGGCATAACTGGGCGCGATGACCACGTGGAAGCCGTAATCCAGGATTCCCCAGGGCGCATGCTCACGGCTGGAGCCGCAACCGAAGTTGGCTCCTGCCAGCAAAATGCTGGAGCCCTTGTAGCGGGGGAAGTTCAGTTCGAAGTCCGGATTGGGCTTTTCGCCCGGCAGATAGCGCCAATCATAAAAGAGAACACGGCCGTAACCTTCGCGCGTCAGTCCCTTGAGGAACTGCTTTGGGATCATCTGGTCGGTGTCCACGTTGACGCGGTTGAGCGCGAGGACCAGTCCGGTATGTGTGGTGAATGCTTGCATTAATCGCTCCAGTTTCAGTCGGCGGCGACGTCCAGGTCGCGCACGTCCACAAAGTGGCCTGCGATTGCGGCGGCCGCGGCCATCATGGGGCTGACCAGGTGCGTGCGTCCGCCCTTGCCCTGGCGCCCTTCGAAGTTGCGATTCGAAGTGCTGGCGCAGCGCTCCCCGGACGGCAGGACGTCGTAATTCATACCGATGCACATGCTGCAGCCTGCATCGCGCCATTCGAAGCCGGCGGCGGTGAAAACTTTGTCCAGACCTTCGCTTTCGGCTTGGGCTTTCACGACGCGGGACCCCGGGACCACCAACGCGCCCTTGATGTTCTTGGCGATGTGTTTTCCGGCGACGACCCGCGCGGCCACGCGCAGATCGTCAATGCGCGAATTGGTGCATGAGCCAATAAATATGCGGTCCACAGGGACATCCACGAGCTTGGTGCCGGGCTTGAGTCCCATATATTCGAGCGCGCGCGTGACTCCTTCCTGTTGGTCGGGATCGGCGTAGGATTCCGGCGCGGGAACGGAAGCAGTGACCGGCGCAACCATGCCGGGATTTGTGCCCCACGTGATTTGCGGGGCGAGCTTATGGCCGTCGAGTTCGACTACCATGTCGAATTTCGCGCCCTTGTCGCTGGGCAAAGTTTTCCAGCGGACGACAGATTCCTGGAAATCCTTTCCGCGGGGAACAAAGGGGCGTCCTTCCATATAAGCAAAAGTGGTTTCGTCGGGCGCTACCATTCCGGCGCGCGCGCCACCCTCGATGGACATGTTGCAAATGGTCATGCGGCCTTCCATGGAAAGCGCGCGGATAGCTTCGCCGCCATATTCAAAAACGTGTCCGTTGCCGCCCGCGATTCCGACTTTTCCGATGATGGCCAGGATGATGTCTTTGGCGGTGACGCCCCGGTGGAGTTTGCCGGTAACCACAACATTCGTAGTCTTCGAGCGAAATTGAGAGAGGCACTGTGTCGCGAGAACGTGTTCAATTTCGCTGGTGCCGATGCCGAAGGCCAGTGCTCCGAAGGCGCCATGAGTGGAGGTGTGGCTATCCCCACAAACGATGGTCAGTCCCGGCTGGGTGATGCCCAGCTCGGGGCCGATGATGTGCACAATACCTTGATTGGCGCTGTGCATATCGAACAGCCGCACGCCGGTTTCTTTGCAGTTCCGCTCCAGCGCGGCAAATTGCCCTGCTGCGTCCGGGTCCACGATGGGCAGAAAGCGGTCTTTGGTAATGGTGGGAACCGAATGGTCCATCACTGCAAAGGTCAGATCGGGGCGACGAACCTTGCGCCCGGCGGCCTTCAATCCCGCAAACGCTTGAGGACAGGTGCCTTCGTGGATCAGATGGCGGTCGATGTAAAGCAATCCAGGCTGTCCGGGAGGCTCGTTGACAATGTGAGCATCCCAAATCTTCTCGTACATGGTGCGCAAAGGCATTCGTGTCTAGCTCCCTCGGGATTCTAGCAGACTGAAGGCGACACGCAACGCCATACCAACATTCGACATCCAACTAGTGGGGAGATATGAGCAAGGGAATTGCACCCGAAGGCGCAACTGGGGCCATGCTGCTCACGGCAACCACCCTGGAGCGTCTAAGTCTCTGGGGGCGGAAGCGGTGATATAATCCAGTTTGAAACCTGGATCATTGGGAGGAAGTAAAAAAATGGGAATGCAAGAGTTTATGAAGTGGTCCCGGAATCGCAAGCCCCTGGCCTCGCTGCTTATCATCAGCACGTTGGCAGTGGGCATCATGATTGGGACGTTGGTATCGGGGCATGTGGGCGCGAGCCGCGCGGTTTTTGAAACCGGAGCGAAGCCCCTGGTCGTGCCAGACCCCGTTATAATGTCCAATACATTTTCAGGAATCGTGGTCAAGCTGCAGCCTGCAGTCGTCCATATCAGTACAACAACGCTTCCGCCAGCCCAGATGCAGAAGGGGCGAGGGCCGCACGTGAGGATCGCGCCCGCGCAACCGAATAACAACAACAACGATCCGAATTCGCTCCAGGATTTCTTCGACAAGTTCTTTGACGGTCAGGATCAGGGACAATTCCAGCAACAGCCCGAGCGCGCTCTGGGGTCCGGTGTTATCGTCGACTCCAAAGGCTACATTTTGACGAACAATCACGTGGTGGATGGAGCGACGAGAATCCAGGTTCGACTAAACGGTGAAAACAAGCAGTACGATGCCAAAGTGATTGGCACGGACGAGGAAACCGATCTTGCGGTAATTAAGATTGAGGCCTCACACGATCTCCCGGTGGCAAAGCTCGGCAATTCGGATGGAGTACAGGTGGGCGACTGGGTTCTAGCAATTGGCAGCCCATTTGATCTCGATGCCACAGTCACGGCGGGGATTATCAGCGCCAAAGACCGAGACAGAATAGCTGCTGACTCCCGCAGCAGGCACCAGTTCCAGCGCTTCCTCCAGACCGATGCGGCGATCAACCCGGGCAATTCCGGGGGCCCCCTTGTCGATATGGCCGGGCAAGTGATCGGAATTAACACGGCCATCCTGACAGGAGCCCACAGTATGGGGAATGAAGGGGTGGGATTTGCGCTACCCTCAAATATGGCCATCAATGTTTACAACCAGATTATTTCCAAAGGACATGTAACTCGCGGTTCTATCGGGATAACTTTCTTGCCCGAAGACAGCACAAATCCCATTGCCCTCCGCAGCCTGGGCGCTGAGTCCGGGATTATCTTGGGATCAGTGGAAAAAAATGGCCCGGCCGAGAAGGCCGGTCTGAAGCCTGAAGACGTCATCACCAAGATAAATGGCAAATCTATTCGGACTGGCAATGATCTCGTGGATCCGATTGCCGATACGCCAGTCGGTGATAGGGTGCAGTTGACGTATCTCCGAAACAAGCAACCGCATGAAGCAACAGTTGTTGTCGGCGACCGCGCCAAGATTTTCCCGACTGAAGCGGCGGACAACAGCAATGAGGACAAGAACCAAAATGAGCCGGTGGCATCGACATTCGGCATACATGTCGAAGACCTGACTCCTGAACTCGCGCACCGTGTGAATGCAGATGTGAAACAGGGCGTCTTTGTGGACCACATCGATCCGACGAGTTTTGCTGAAGATATCACCATGCAGCCGGGCGACATCATCGTGGCGATCAACGATCAACCGATCGCAACCGTTGCCGATTATCGCAAGGCCATTGGAGCTTTGAAGCCCGGGCAGGAAGTACTCTTCAAAGTGTTGGAAGGGAGCGGCAGCTCAAATGGTGCGGTGACTCGCCTGTTGGGCGGCGTTGTACCTGCAACGGGCAATTAATATTGCGATTGGTTGCTTGAACAAATAATTGAGGCGAAATTGCCGAGAGCTACCAGAACAATCTTCCGGGCCGCTGGCGGGCTGATGCTCGCCAGCGGCTTATGTATTCTTGGCACGACGGGGTTGTCCGCGCAGACTTCGCCGCAAACCAAGCCCAAAACGACCACCACAACGTCAAAGAATTCCACGTCAAAGAAATCGACTTCCAAGAGCGGCAAGAGACGGAGCAGTTCGTCACGAAGCCACATGCAGACGGCGCCCACACCTGATCGCATAAAGGAAATTCAGGAGGCGCTGGCGAAGGCCGGGTCCTATAAGGGCGAGCCGACGGGGAAGTGGGACGACAACACGTCGGAAGCGATGAGGCACTTCCAGATCTCGAATGGATTGCAACCGACTGGAAAACTTGGCGCGCTTTCCTTGCAAAAACTGGGTCTAGGGTCGGAATCTGCCGGACACGGAGCGCCGCGACCGGCTCTCCCTGCCTCTAATTCAACCCCTTCCAATAATCCGCGACTGCCTTAATCAAAATGTCTGCGGAGTGGGCGCGGCTGCTTATTTTGCCGGTGGCAAGGCGTATTCAAGTTCGTAGAAATGCTTTCCGTCCGGCGCGATGCTTCCGGTCATCCTGCCGGTAATGCCTGCCAATTGACTGGTCCCAGAATCGGGAACAACTGTCACACTCTGTTGCTGAGCCCCGCGGTCCAGAGTTCCGCTGTGCTGAAGCACGAATGTGCCCGTGAGTCCGTTAAGCTTTCCACTGATGCGTTCGATGGCAACGTAGGCAGCGGAGCCTTTCACTTCCGTCACGGCCGTCAAGATCTTGCCCCGCGAACTGGCTTCAAGATCCCCGTGATACTGCTTGTCAACGGACATGCTGGCCAGGGTTGAGCCGGGGGCGGTATCATCCGGATTCAGGGGAGACATTTTTACATCAAAGGATCCAGCCGCATGAAGGGGCATGTACCTCTCCTTCTGATCATTTGTTGCGTTTTGAGTTTGGCCTGAATTCGACGCTCTTGAGCAAATTACGAGCAAAGTGCAAACCGTCAAAGTGGCGCCAAATCTTGAAATATATTTGGGGATCATTTTTGCTCCAACCTCAGCTTCGTTGACGCTCGCGCGACCGTCTGCTAAATTTGAATTGCTCACGCGGTAATCGCTTCAACCATCTTCAAGCCGGTAACACCCCGTGAATCAGGAGGCTCTATGGCAAGCGCAGTAGCCCCGAAAGTATACAAGAATTATATCCACGGGGAATGGCAGGATTCGCACAGCGGGAAGGCGTTTGAGAACCGCAACCCCGCGAACCGCGATGAGTTGATCGGCATGTTTGCGGCGTCCTCGGAAGAGGACGTGAGTCTGGCCGTGGAAGCCGCGGCGGATGCGTACAAAACCTGGCGGCTCATGCCCGCTCCGCGTCGCGCGGAGATTCTGTTTCGCGCGGCCGAAATCCTGGTGCGGCGCAAAGACGAGTTCGCGCGAGACATGACGCGCGAAATGGGCAAGATCCTGGCGGAAACTCGCGGCGACGTCCAGGAAGCTATTGACATGACCTATTACATGGCGGGGGAGGGCCGCCGCCAGTTTGGCGTGACGACTCCATCCGAGCTGCCGAACAAGTTTGCCATGAGCGTGCGCGCGCCGATGGGCGTTGCGGGCCTGGTGACTCCCTGGAATTTTCCGATGGCCATCCCGTCGTGGAAGATCATGCCGGCGCTGGTTTGCGGAAACACGGTGGTGATCAAACCCGCGAAAGACACGCCGCTTTCTGTTTACAACCTGGTGCATGCATTGAACGAAGCGGGGCTGCCGCAGGGCGTTGTGAACATTGTTATGGGCGATGGGTCGGTGGTTGGCGCAGCGCTGGTCAGCGATCCGTCCGTGAACCTGGTCAGTTTTACCGGTTCCACGGATGTGGGCCGGACAGTGAGCGAAGCTTGTGCGCCTAATTTCAAGAAATGCACTCTGGAAATGGGCGGGAAAAACATCATCATCGTGATGGACGATGCCAATCTGGATTTGGCCGTCGAAGGCGCGGTCTGGGGCGGATTCGGAACGGCGGGGCAACGCTGCACCGCGTCAAGCCGGCTGGCGGTTCACAAGAAGGTGTACGGCGAGTTTGTTGATAAGTTCACCGAGCGCGCGCGGTTGCTGCGCGTGGGTGATGGACTTGACCCCACGACGGACATGGGACCTGTGATTAATGAGTCTTCGCTGAAAAAAGTGATGCAGTATGTGGAAATCGGGCGCAATGAAGGCGCGAAACTGGAAGCGGGCGGCAACCGCCTTGAAAAGGGCGCGCAGGCAAAAGGGTGGTTCCATGAGCCCACAGTTTTCACCGACTGCGACCCGAAGATGCGGATTTGCCAGGAGGAAATTTTCGGGCCGGTGGTGTCGGTGATCCCGTTTGACGGGCTCGATCAGGCGCTCGATATTGCCAATGGGGTGGCGTACGGGCTGTCGGCGTCGATCTACACGCGGGACGTCAACAAAGCGTTCAAGGCCATGCGCGAACTGAACACCGGAATTGTTTATGTCAACGCTCCGACGATTGGCGCGGAAACGCACCTGCCGTTTGGCGGGACCAAGCAAACGGGGAACGGCCACCGCGAGGCGGCCACAGCTGCACTCGATTTCTATTCGGAGTGGAAGACACTTTACGTGGATTATTCCGATCGCCTGCAGCGCGCGCAGATTGATACGGAAAATGTAGGCGAGGAATAAACAAGAATCTGCCGCGCCACAACTAGGGATTCAGGAAACCAATCATCGTAAGATGCACGCCTAATTCTTCGGCAAGGTTGCTTCCGCTTGACGCCATGCTTACAATGAAATACAGGGACTTTTGCATCCATGACCGTCAGGGACACTGAGCTGCATGACCGGCGCAACCGCCAAATTCTCGCGGATTTGGTGCGGACGTACATTGCCACTGGCGAACCGGTGTCTTCCCGCGCCATTTCAAAGCAATTAGTCGAGCAACTGAGTCCCGCGACCGTGCGCAACGTGATGGCCGATTTGGAAGAGGGGGGCTACCTTTCACAACCGCATACCTCCGCGGGGCGGGTGCCGACAGCGGCGGCGTATCGCTTGTTCGCGCAGATGGTCTCCGCGCAGGCCAAGCTCACTCCGGAGGACGAGCAGTGGATTCGCAATGAGATGTCCGCCGCGCGAGACCCGGAGGAAGTTGCCGAGCGAGCCGGGCGCGTGCTTGCGAGGATTTCCCGTGGACTCGGGATTGTGGTGTCGCCGCCAATCGGGAAGGCGGTTGTGGAACATCTGCGCTTCCTTTTGCTGCCCGACAAACGCGTGCTGGCCGTGGTGATCGGTCCGGGTGGGACGACGCGCGACAAAGTGTTGCATATCGAGCGAAATTTTACGCAGGAGGAACTCGACCGCACCGCTGAGTATTTGAACCGGCACTATTCGGGCTGGACCTTGGCCGCGATCCGCGAGGATTTGCTTGCTCACCTGGCCCAGGAACGCCAGCGATATGACGAACTCACTGCGGCGGCGCTGACCCTGGTTGACCCGAAGTTGCTCGCGGAAACTCCCGCGCGTCAGATGTACGTGGAAGGCGCGGCGCAGATGGCCGCAACGCCGGAATTTTCGGGGCAGGGCCAGTTTCAGGAATTGCTCGAGGCCATCGAAGAAAAACACAAACTCGTGGCGTTGTTGAACAACTGTATCGATTCGCCTGAAGCGGTCATGGTTCAAATCGGCCTGGAAGAAATTGCCGCCAGCGGAGGAAACCTGGCGCTGATCAGCGCTCCCTATACCGTGCATGATTCGGTTCAAGGGTCGCTGGGAGTCATTGGGCCCACTCGCATGCAGTACGAGCGCGCAATTACGGCCGTGGCATATGTCGCACGGCTTTTCAGCGAAACTTTGGACAGGAGTTGAAAACAGTGTCATCGCAGAATTCACCAAAGAACGATCCCATAACGCCTGAAATTGAGGAGGCGGAAGGGAAGGACACCAAGGGCGCTGCCCCCGCAGCAGAATTGGAGGAGCGCATCCTCAAGCTCGAAGAGGAGAAGGAAGAGTTGCGCAAGACCATGGTCCACCGGCAGGCGGATTACGAGAATTTCCGCAAGAGGGTGGAGCGCGAACGCCATGAGGAATCGCGTCGCGCCATCGGTCATCTTATCCAGCAACTGTTGCCCGTGCTGGACGCGTTCGAGCGGGCGCTTGCCGCGCACGACGATCCCGCTTATGCCGAATACCGCAAGGGTTTCGAGCTGATTTATAAGCAGCTCTGGGAATCACTCGAAAAGCAGGGGCTTGAACGAATTGACGCTATGGGGAAAACCTTCGATCCGCACATGCATCAGGCCATTGAGCGCGTGGAGACGGATGAGCACGCCGATGGAGCGGTGATGGAAGTGCTTCAACCCGGTTATATTTTTCACACGCGAGTTCTTCGGCCCGCGACGGTTCGTGTAGCCGCGGCGCCCGCCGCTGCATCCCACAAAAGAGCAAATTAATTGACACCATGCCGCAGACCCGCAAACGCGACTATTACGAAGTGCTGAGCATCGAGCGCTCGGCCAGCGCCGAGGAAGTGAAGTCGGCATATCGCAAAGCCGCGCTCAAATGGCATCCTGATCGCAATCCCGACGATAAAGCGACCGCCGAAGAGAAATTCCGCGAGTGCACGGAGGCTTATAGCGTTCTCTCCGACGGCCAGAAGCGCTCGGCTTACGACCGCTTCGGTCATGCGGGCGTTTCCGGTGTCGGAGCGGATGCGGGTTTCAACCACACGATCTTCGAGGAATTTCAGGATATCTTCGGCGACTTCTTCGGCTTCGAGGATTTGTTTGGTGGCGGAGGTGGTCGCCGGGGACAGGGCCGGGCCCAACGCGGAGCGGATCTTCGCTATGACATGACGTTGTCGTTCGAGGAAGCCGTGACGGGTGTGACCACCAAGGTCAAGATTCCACGACAGGAATTTTGCGAGTCATGCAATGGGACGGGCGCGAAGGCCGGGACGGGCGTGGCCACCTGTGAAGCGTGCCGCGGACGCGGACAACTTCAATACCAGCAAGGATTTTTCAGCGTTTCGCGGACTTGCACGGCCTGCCGCGGTGCGGGTCAAGTGATTCGCGAGCGGTGCGCGACTTGCCGTGGCCAGGGTCGAATTGAGCGCCAGAGGACCATCGAGCTGCGAATCCCGGCGGGCGTGGATTCCGAAACGCGGTTGCGCGTGCCCGGGGAAGGCGAGGCGGGAAGTCCGGGCGCGCCTCCAGGAGACCTCTATGTTGTCCTGCAGGTGAAGGAACATTCTTTTTTTGAACGGCGCGGCTCGGATTTGTTCGCCACCATCCCGATCAGCGTGGCCCAGGCCGCATTGGGCACGGAAATCTCGGTGCCTGGGATCATTGGCGAAGAGCGCTTGCGGATTCCCGAATCCACGCAAACCGGCACGACATTCAGATTGAAGGGCAAGGGACTGCCCGATCCTCATGGGCGGGGTAAGGGCGACATTTATTACGCTGTGCGGGTGTTAACTCCCAGCAAGCTCACCCGTGAGCAGCGAAAGTTGCTGATGCAGCTTGCCGAGACGTTGCCCGCGGAAAATGCTCCCACGGAACGGAACTCTTCGTTCTTTGAAAAAGTGAAAGATATCTTCGGGTAGTGTTGCGAATTCGCCTGCCATTGGTACGCCAGAATCGAAAAGCGTAGAGTTCCAGGACCCAGTTAGAATCGGCAGGAGTTGCGTTCTTAGGGGCGACTCTGCGTCCGCACGGAGTGTTGCATGAGACGTCGCTTTTTTGTGGAGAGATTCGATGGTGACAATGCCACACTCGAAGGTGAGTCGGCACACCATCTCGGCAAAGTCCTTCGAGCGGCTGCCGGACAAATATACGAACTGAGCGACGGCAATTCTGTGCGTCTGGCGCGCGTGGTGAAACTTGGCCGCGAAAGGATTGAGTTCTCGCTCCTGGAAACAATTCCTGCGCGGGCACGTCACGTTGAGTCAACCCTATTGTTGTCCATCGTTAAGTTTGACCGGTTTGAGTGGGCCATTGAAAAGGCAACAGAACTGGGAGTGAGCGCCATAGTGCCGCTGGTCGCGAAGCGCAGTGAGAGCGCGTTGGTTGCAGCGGCTGCGAAACGCGCATTGCGCTGGCAGAAAATAGTGGTCGAGTCCGCCCAACAAGCCCGGCTCTTAAAACCTCCCTTGTTGCATCCGGCGGCGCGGGCAGCAGAAGGATTCAAGAACGCGGCGAGCGGAGCCAGTGGCAGTCCTGGGCCGCGAACAATTCTGTCTGAACGCGAGGCTGCACCTCCCATTCGGAAAGTCCTGGGAAACATCCCCGTTGCGGCGGTGCGCGGTGCCGTTCTCGCCGTTGGTCCTGAGGGCGGATGGACGGATGAAGAATTTGCACTCAGCGCTTCTTGCGGTTTTGTTGAAGCTTCGCTTGGCGCTAATATTTTGCGCACGGAAACCGCCGTCGCGGCGGCACTGGCTTCTATCAATTTCGTTTTTGAATGATCCTGCCTATATCCCATCGAAATATTGGGGGAGGTGGCGGGACGTCACACTTTGCTCGCGCTCCTCGCGGGGACTTTTCGATTCACCCTGATGAAACACGGCAGACCTCCCGTGCATCTAACAAAGCGGAGTAGAACCGCGTCCATTCTCGCCTCGGACGTTGGCGTGGTTGCCTGACCGTGGTATATATAATGCTCGAAGCTGATTATGCTTGAAACTGAATCTCTCAAACCGGAGGCTATCGAACCTGCCAGAACACCCTGGGATTTTCGCGCACAATTGCGCATTTGGGCGCGCGATTTGTTGCTGGCGCTTTGCTTCACGGTGGTCATCATGGTGTTTCTCTACCAGCCCGTGAAGGTGGAAGGCACCAGTATGGCCCCGCTGATTTCGGACCAGGAGCGCGTGTTCATCAACAAGATCGTGTATCGCTTTGAGCCGATTTCGCGTTGTGATGTCGTGGTGTTCTGGTATCCGTTGGACCGCTCGAAATCGTTTATCAAGCGTGTGGTGGGGCTGCCCGGAGAAACCGTGGAGGTCCGCCAGGGAGCTGTTTATGTGAATGGCCGCGCGCTGGACGAGCCCTATCTTCTGCCGCAGTACGTGGATTCCAGCAACTACGGCCCCGTGCGTGTTCCCGCAGATCAGTTTTTCGTGATGGGCGACCATCGCGACAGCTCGAATGATTCGCGCGTGTTCGGCCCGGTCCCCGCGAGTTACATTTACGGAAAAGCAGTTTTTGCCTATTGGCCGATGGACCACTTCGGCAGTTTGTCGGTTTCCGCCGCGCCGTTGAAGTGAATCGGGGAGGATGCGCTGACACAGAAGTCCGTACAACCAGCCACACTCGCGCTTGAAGACGGAAGGATTTTCAAAGGTCGCGCCGCGGGAGCGAAAACCCGGCGGGGCGGCGAAGTCGTTTTCAATACCAGCCTGACCGGTTACCAGGAAGTTTTTACCGATCCAAGCTATGCCGGCCAGATAGTTTGTCTGACTTATCCCCACATAGGAAATGTAGGCGCGAACGCCGACGATGAGGAGTCCTCGCGTCCCTACATAGAATCGCTAATTGTGCGCGAATTTTCTGCCTTGGCGTCCAACTGGCGCTCGCAGGAATCCGTGCAGGCTTATCTCGAGCGGCACAAGATTCCGGTCATCTGGGACATAGACACGCGCGCGCTCGTGCGCCATCTGCGTTCGGCAGGCGCGTTACGTGGAATTGTGGCCACGGACGGGGCGGCGGCTGAAAAGCTTGTTGCCGAAGCTCGGGCATTGCCCACCATGGCCGGGCAGGAGCTAGCCAGCAGGGTGACCTCAGCGGAACGGTACAATTGGCGCAAGGGTTCCATCGAGCTGGCGGTTTCTCCCTGGCGTCAGGATTCAGGTGAAGCCAACGCTGAAGCGGGAATGCAGCACTGGCGCGTGGTGGCCTATGATTTTGGCATCAAGCAGAACATCCTGCGGATGCTGGTAGATCACAATTGCGACCTGACCGTAGTGCCCGCGCAAACCTCAGCCGAAGACGTCCTGGCGATGGAGCCGGACGGTGTTTTTCTTTCCAATGGTCCGGGTGATCCGGAGCCCGTGGGCTACGCCATCGAAAACATCCGGAAATTAATCGGGCCTGTTCCTGTATTCGGAATATGTCTGGGCCATCAACTTTGCGGACTGGCGTTGGGCGGAAAGACATTCAAGCTTAAGTTCGGCCACCATGGCTCCAACCATCCCGTAAAGAATTTGGTCACGCAGCAAGTGGAAATCACTGCTCAGAACCACGGATTCGCCGTTGCCCCGGACTCACTGCCCGCGAAGGACGTGGAAATCACGCATGTTAATTTGAATGACCATACTAACGAAGGTATGCGCCACCGTTCGTTGCCTCTTTTCAGCGTGCAGTATCACCCCGAGGCTTCCCCCGGGCCGCACGATTCGCACTACCTGTTTCACCAGTTCACGGAAATGATGAAAGAGACTCGCTTGACGCGGGCCTACAAGCGCGGCGCAGTGGGAGATACGGGACGGATGGTTTAAAGCGCAAATCGATCAACCCCTAGGAAAAGATGCCCAAGCGGACGGACTTACACAAAATTCTAATCATCGGCTCTGGCCCCATTGTGATTGGCCAGGCCTGCGAGTTTGATTATTCAGGGACGCAGGCCTGCAAAGCATTGAAGGCCGATGGGTATGAAACCGTATTGGTGAATTCCAATCCCGCAACCATCATGACGGATCCGGAGCTGGCGGACAGGACTTACATTGAGCCCTTGACCCGCGATTATCTGGAAAAAATTATTGCCGCGGAAAGGCCCAACGCTCTGCTTCCAACTGTCGGTGGCCAGACGGCGCTGAATCTTGCCGTGGAGCTTGCCGAGGGCGGAATCCTGGACAAGTACGGAGTCGAGTTGATTGGCGCGCCGCTTCGCGCCATCAAAGTCGCGGAGGACCGTCTGTGGTTTAAGGATGCTTGCCGCAAAGTCGGGCTGGACGTGCCCGCCTCAGCGCTGGTGAACAATGTAGCGGACGCGCTGAAGCTCGCCGACCAACTGGGTTATCCCGTAGTCATCCGGCCATCCTTCACGTTGGGCGGCACCGGGGGTTCGATCGCCTACAACCGCGAAGAATTCGCCGACCTGATTTCCCATGCGCTGGACGTCAGCCCGGTCCATGAAGCATTGGTGGAAGAATCCGTTCTCGGTTGGAAGGAATACGAACTCGAGGTCATGCGCGATTTTCGCGACAATTTTGTGGTTATCTGCACCATTGAAAACTTCGATCCCATGGGCATTCACACCGGCGATTCCATCACAGTAGCCCCGGCTCAAACGCTCACGGACAAGGAATACCAGCGGATGCGTGATGCCGCGGCAGCTATCATCCGCGAAGTCGGAGTGGAAACTGGCGGGTCGAATATTCAGTTCGCCGTTGACCCGGCCACCGGCCGCATGACCGTAATTGAAATGAACCCGCGCGTTTCCCGTAGTTCAGCTCTAGCCAGCAAGGCCACTGGGTTTCCTATCGCGAAAATTGCCGCGCGGCTCGCCGTAGGCATGACACTCGACGAAATTCCCAATGACATCACGCGCAAGACTCCATCATGTTTTGAACCTACCATTGACTACGTAGTGGTGAAAATCCCCAAATGGCAGTTTGAGAAATTCCCCGGAGCGGACAAGACACTGGGTACGCAAATGCAGTCCGTTGGTGAAGTGATGTCCATCGGGCGCACCTTTAAGGAAGCCATGCAGAAGGGGATCCGCTCGCTGGAGCCGCACACTCCGTGGCGCGCTCCGGCGGACACGCCTGCGTCCATGTTGCGCGAAAAAATCGCCACTGCCCGCCCCGACCGCATTCATTGGCTGATGGTGGCCCTCGCTCGCGGTATGGAAGAAAAGGAAATCTGCGAACTCACGAAAATTGATCCTTGGTTCATCGCGCAATTGAAGGAAATCAGCGATATGGACCGTCGCGTGGCCAATGTAACTTTGGAAACCGTGTCGCCGGAATTGCTGCGGGAAGCCAAGCGTATGGGTTCGAGCGACGAAAACCTGGCGCAAATCTGGAACACCACTCCCACGGCTGTGCGCTTGCAGCGGAACAAGATGCATCTGGCCCCCGTTTTCAAGCGCGTGGACACGTGCGCCGCGGAATTTGAATCGTTCACCCCTTACCTGTATTCGACTTATGAAGATGAAGATGAAGCGGACACCACCACAAACCAGAAGATCCTGATTCTTGGCAGTGGGCCAAACCGGATCGGGCAGGGAATCGAATTCGATTACTGCTGCTGCCACGCTTCGTTTGCCTTGCGTGAAGATGGCTACGAAACGGTCATGGTTAATTGCAATCCGGAAACCGTTTCAACCGATTACGACACTTCAGACCGCCTATATTTCGAGCCACTGACGCTGGAAGATACTCTTGCGGTAATCGATCGTGAAAAGCCTCAGGGCGTGGTCGTCCAATTTGGCGGACAGACTCCTCTTAACCTGGCGATGGAATTAAAACGCTGTGGCGTGCCCATCATCGGCACTTCGCCCGAAAAAATAGATCTTGCGGAAGATCGCCGGCGTTTTGGCCGCTTGCTCGATGACTTGGGAATTCCGCAGCCGAAGGCGGGCACCGCTTTAGTCCCCGAGGAAGCTGCGCGGCTGGCGGCGGAAATTGGGCTCCCCGTGCTGGTGCGCCCAAGCTATGTGCTGGGGGGACGCGCGATGGTGATCGCCTACGACATTGCCACCGTGCAGAGCTACGTCGCGCAGGCGGCCTTGATGGGCCCGGCGCGGCCCGTGCTGATTGATCAGTTCCTGGAAGACGCGACGGAAGTGGATGTGGACGCTCTGGCCGACGGTACCGACGTGGTCATCGGCGGAATCATGGAGCACATTGAGGAAGCGGGAATCCATTCGGGCGATTCATCTTGCGTTTTGCCGCCGGTAACGCTCACTCCCGAGGTATTGGATCGCATTCGACAGTACACCGTCCGCCTGGCGCGCGAACTGGGTGTGGTTGGGCTGATGAACGTTCAGTATGCTATCCAGCGCGACAAAGTTTACGTTCTCGAAGTAAATCCACGCGCGTCGCGTACTGTTCCATACGTCAGCAAGGCCACGGGCGTCCCTCTGGCCAAAGTGGCTGTGCGGTTGATGACCGGCAAGAAACTCCGCGACATGAAGCTGCCCATCGTGGAGACGAATGGCGTGGCGGAACTCGCGGTGCACGATTACTACGCCGTGAAGTCTCCTGTTTTTCCCTTCAGCAAGTTCCGAGGTGTGGACACCATCCTCGGTCCGGAAATGCGATCCACGGGGGAAGTAATGGGCATCGCCAAATCTTTTGGGCAGGCGTTTGCCAAGGCGCAACTCGCCGCGGGCCAGCGGCTGCCCCGCTCGGGCACCATCTTCATCAGCGTAAACGATCACGACAAGCGCCACGTCGCGCCGCTTGCGCAGGATCTTGCGGCGTTGGGTTTCCACTTGATTGCCACGCGCGGCACAGCTGCGGCCATGCAGGCGGCGGGCGTTGCCGCCGAAGCCGTTTACAAAGCAAACGAAGGCCGCCCCAATATTGTGGACCTGGTGAAAACCGGTAAAGTGGATCTGATCATCAACACGCCGCTGGGCAGGGAATCTTTTTATGATGAGAAGTCCATCCGCCGTGCCGCGATTCGGTACAATATCCCCTGCCTTACCACGCTTTCCGCGGCCAGAGCCGCTGCGCGCGGAATGCATTCGCAGATTGAAGACACCTTTGAGGTGTTTGCATTGCAGGATTTGCACCGGCGCAGGGCCGCGCACGGCCAGGCTTCTTAGATCGGAAGAACTCGATCGTTCGGAAGGAATAATGCGATGGAACTCCGGGGAATCTTCGCACCCATCACTACGCCGCTCTCGACGGCCGGCGAAGAGCTCGCTCTTGAACATCTCAAACAGAATTTCGACATCTATAACAAAACCAACCTGGCCGGGTATGTAGTGGCTGGCTCAACCGGCGAGGCGATTCTGCTTTCCGGGGACGAGACGGAGCGATTATTTGCCTCGGTAACCGAGCACGCCTCGCGTGACAAGATTTTGATTGCAGGCACGGCCACGGAATCCACTGCCGAAACCATTGTCCGCACCCGGCTCGCAGCTTCCCTCGGGTATCAAGTCGCGTTGGTGCGCACGCCGCATTACTACAAACCGTATATGACGCACGCGGCGCTGCTCAATTACTTCCGCGCCGTTGCCGATGCCTCTCCAATTCCTGTGCTGATCTATTCGATCCCGCAATTCACTGGCGTCGAGGTTCCCGGTGAATTGATTGCGCGGCTGGGCGAACATCCGAATATTTGCGGCATCAAGGATAGCTGGGGCAAGTTGCCCGTGGTCCAGGAAATCATCTCCGCCGCGCCAAAGCGTTTCCAAACGCTGGTCGGCGCCGCTTCCATCCTCGAACCTTCCATCCGTATTGGCGCTCTCGGAGGAATCCTGGGCGTAGCTTGCGTCGCTCCGGTTCTTTGCGCGGAACTGTACGCCGCGGCGTCTGCGGGGCAATCCGCGCGAGCGGACGAGTTGCAAAAGAAGCTCGCGCCAATTGCGCAGAAATGCGTGAATGAGACAGGTCCCGCCGGTGTGAAATTCGCGATGGACTGTTTGGGGATGTACGGCGGCCCGGTGCGCCGCCCGTTGTTGCCGCTCAGCCAGGAACAACAGGCAGCGGTTAAATCCGTTCTCGCCATCCTCGAAACTGTGCCTGCAAATTGATAAAACAACTCGTCGAAGTGGTTACTCAAGATCCTGCATACAGGATGGGGCCCGCTACTGATTTTTGGGCGTAGTCTGTGCCGCCGCTTGAGCAAACAATCTCGTAAGGGGAATGTTTACGGACCCGATGTTACCGGTACCGGTGTCGCGCATCACCAGACGCAATTCCACTGCGCCGTCCATGATTTTCATCACGTCCATGAAGGCAACGTCTTTGGGGGATGCCGACTCATAGGTCGCCTGCGCATAGCTCAGCGGTCTCGTCTTGGATATGGTGCCCAGCGACTTTCCCGTATTTCCGACCAAAACCCATTCGACTTCCAGACTGTCCGTCCAGTTGTCGCCGATCTGCTCAAATCGCAACTCCCGCATCTTGACGCGAACCAGCGCCTTGAGTTGGTGAGCCCCCTCGGCTTCTATCGGCTGAACTTGCACAGTCAGGCCCAGCGCTGTGGATTCCAGCGGGCTCCAAGCTGCATCGGACATCAGCTGTGCTTTTTCCTGGGGCGTCGAATTCGCGTCCACCAGCGCGTAATATCCGTGCCGGAAATGCAGATGCACTCCGGATTTCTTGACTTGAACTTTTATTTCATGGAATTTTCCGTCCCAGTTTGCGTTGGAGGGGTAATAGCCCAACACATAGGTCAGACGTGAGTCGTCAATGGCCTTGCGAACCGCGCCCTGTATGTCATTGGTATTGAAGTACGCCCGTCCGCCGGTGCGATCCGCCAAAGTGGTCATGGTGTCGAAATCGCTCGACGCGGGAGACGTGCCCCCCGGTGCGCCGCGCAAACCATTTCTCCTGACCGTATCCGGATGAAAGCCCAGCGCGCCCGTAATCAGCCCGCGGGCATCCACCGGATAAATCGCCACGTTTGCATTATTCAAAGAGCGGGCGGCATCCTCGATTTGGCTGACGTAAGATACGTTCTCAATGGTCAGATCGCCGCTGATGATGTTGATCGGAAAACTGGACGAAACCCAAATCAAGTTCTTCCGGCCCGGAAGGCCCAGAAGGTGATCGGCAATCGTCTTGATTGCCAGTGCCGTCTGCTCCACGCGGTCGTTCATGTAAAACTCTACGGTTCGGGCATCCGCAGCCGTGATCGCAGTGTCAAAATCAGCGTTTCCTGTATCGGCAGGCTCCGGCTCTGTGGCGCTGATCTTGCTGTTTTCCGGGTTCTTGCTGTGTTCCAGCGCTCGCAACAAGGCGCTGGAATCTTGAGTGAAGTCATGAAGAATCGTGAGATTCGATGAGAGCAAATATAGCGCGACACGGTCCTGTGGCTGAATCTGGCTGAGGAATCCCGCGACTTGTTTGCGCGCGTTGGACATGTCAATGGAATGAGTATTCAATCCATCCAGCAGGATTACGGTTGCGCTAGTGGGAGACCCGGCCTTCTCCGTGAAACGATTGGAAAATGTGTTCGGCGGCGGAGCCGCCGCTGGGGTCACCCCCGCGGACGCGGTGGTCTCTTCTTGCGAGAAAAAGGCGATCTGCTGCGGCTGGCCCTGATCCAAAAGAGTGAAATCCTCCTGTGTTAGCCCGGTGATCGAGTGGCCGTTTCCATCCTGCGCAATCACGTTGACCTGCACTATTCGTGTGGAGACCTTCAGAGGCGCCGGGGCCGTTTTCCCTTGCGCTGGTGGCGGCTGCTGGACTGGCGATTGACTGGCCCCGCGCGTGGTGAGGACCAGGATGGCAATCGCGACGGAAGTGACAACCGCCGTCTTACCAGAAATCGAAAAGTACCTCATGGGTGAATAGTCTACCTCGTTCCCATATTCGTTGTCACCGGTGCGTCCAGTGGCGCCTTGATAGCATCTACTGAGGGGGCCATATTGCTAACCCCAGCGATTTGCCGGAGTTGCGTTCGACGTCTATTATGGATTCCCCCATGGAGCATGACTGTCTAAAGCCCGCCGAATTGCCACGCCTTAGTCGACTCTATTCCACATTCCTTTCCAGTCCCAAGAAACTATCGGACTTTTATGAACACCAGCCCTCGCTATCAGGGGTTCGGCGTGCAGTTCGGGAATTGAAACAGGGAAACGCGAGATTCCCTGGCGAAATGCGTGCAACCGTAACTGAGATTTTGCGAGCCCAAAACAGTGAGTTTGCCGGAAACGCTCTTCCAGAATCGATTGCGCGTAATTTGGATCAATTGAAACGCGGTGCGGTGGCAATCGTAACTGGCCAACAGGTCGGACTGTTTGGCGGGCCTGCTTATACGTTTTACAAGGCGCTTTCAGCCTTGAAAGTGGCCGCTCAGCTCCGAAAAGAGGGAATCGCCGCCGTCCCGATTTTCTGGATGGCGAGTGAAGACCATGATTTGGACGAAGTGAATCATGTGGTCTGGCCGGGTGAAAGCGGGCTGGACCGTATCGAGTGGTTTGGAGCAAGCGGCGAACCGTCGGCCACCAATGCCGAAGGACCAAGTGTAGGGAGAATCGCGTTCGGGCCAGAAATTACCACTCTTGTGGCGCGCGCCGTGGAAGCACTTGGTGGCGCGTCTGCGGATGAAATCGGCGAGATACTCTCGACGGCGTACCGGCCAAATGAAACCTTCGGGACTGCCTTCGCAAAATTGATGATGGCGTTATTTGGGAAGCAGGGGCTGATCCTTCTCGATCCGATGGATGCGAAACTGTACAGGTTGGCAGCGCCGCTGATGCGCCGGGCCCTGGAAGAGCATGGCGAATTGACCGCGGCGTTACTGGCACAGGACAAGCGTCTCGAAAAAGCCGGCTACCACGCGCAAGTCAAAGTTACCGAGCGCTCGACGCTGCTTTTTGCCACCGTGGGGGGAAAGCGCATTGCTCTGCGCTCGCGTAACGGCGGGTTCATAGCAGGCATCCAGGAATACTCGGCCACCGAACTGCGCGCGGCCATCGAGGCACACCCTGAAGAATTCAGTCCCAATTCTCTGCTGCGGCCAGTCGTCCAGGACACCTTATTGCCGACGGCCGTCTACATCGCCGGCCCTGCTGAAATTGCTTATTTCGCTCAAAATCGGGTGCTGTACCAGCGGCTGCTCCAGCGCGCGCCGGTCATCCTCCCACGCTCGAGCTTCACAATCATTGAGCCGCCGATTGAGCGGCTGCTGAAGAGGTATGCCCTCAAATTTGGAGATGTCTTGCTCGGCCCCCAACACCTTCGCGCAACGATGGAGCGAAAGAATATTCCAGCCAGCCTGTCCAGGAAAATGGCGGCGGACCAGGAGAAACTCCTGGCCCTCCTGGAAGGTATTCGCAAGCCGCTTGCCAAGCTCGATCCAACACTGGAGGGCGCGCTCGATAATGCAAAGAAAAAGATGCTGTATCAATTCAATAAGCTGAGCGGAAAGTCCGGGCGTGCCGTAGATTTTCGGAATGGCGTTTTGACTCGCCACGAAAAAACAATCCTCCATGCGCTTCTTCCTGGGCATGATTTGCAGGAGCGGTCATTGAGTTTGCTTCCGTTCCTGTCACGAAATGGCCTGACCCTTTTCGATCAACTTGGCAAGAATGCCGGATTGGGAGCCGCCGCACATCGCATGGTGCGGCTCTAAAAGGAATGAGCACACTCGTGGCTGCGGTACTATTTCTTAAAATTTCCGGCTACAATGCCGTCGAGGACCTTCACACTAAAAAATTCTTGAGGAGATTTCGATGAAGATAACGCCGGGCAAGCAGAAGGGGCTCCAAGCGGTCGCAAATTCGCATGGCATAATCGCCGCGGCGGCCATGGACCAGCGAGGCTCGCTGCGGAGCTCGATCGCCAAGGATAAAGGTGTGGACAAGAAGGCCGTGACCAGCGAAATGATGTCCGAGTTCAAGGAAGCTGTAGTGCGCGTGCTCACTCCGCACGCCAGCGCCATTCTCTTGGATCCCGAGTTTGGCTTGAACGCTGCCAAACAGCGCGCGCGCGGATGTGGCTTGTTGCTGGCCTACGAAAAGAGCGGTTACGACAACACCCAGCCCGGCCGCCTGCCCGACTTGCTGGATGACTATTCCGTTCGTCGCGTCGTGGCAGCCGGGGCCGACTGCGTAAAGATCCTGCTTTACTACAGCCCGTCTGATCCTGCGCCCATTAACGAACTGAAGCACGCCTGGGTAGAACGCATCGGCGCGGAGTGCCAGGCCGCCGACGTGCCATTCTTCCTCGAATTCGTCGGCTACGACGAAGGTTTGGACGAGAAGGGCATCGAGTTCGCGCGCAAGAAACCCGAATTGGTGAAGCGCAGCATGGAAGAGTTCTCCAAGCCCCAATATGGCGTGGACGTCCTGAAAGTTGAAGTACCGGTGAACATGGCTTACGTCGCGGGCACGCGCTCTTGCAAGGGAGACTCAGCCTACACGCGGGATCAGGCCAAGGACTTTTTCCGCAGCGCCGCCGCGGTGGCCAAGAAACCGTTCATCTATCTTTCTGCCGGGGTAAGCAACGAAACATTCAGCGAGACACTGGAGTTGGCCGCCGAATCGGGCACCAATTTTTCAGGCGTGCTCTGTGGACGTGCCACTTGGAAGGAGGGCATCCCCGTTTACGCGAAGCAGGGGGTAAAAGCCCTCGAAGATTGGCTGTCGAACCAGGGGGTTGCCAACATCAAGAACGTAAATGACCGGATTGTCGCTGCCAAGGCCTGGTTTGCGTTTTATGGCGCCTCGTCGCCGGCCGCATTGAGTTAATTGCTGCGCATTGGCTCTGCCCCAACAATATGACAGATGGTTTGAGAGCGCCTCTCTTGCGCCGTTATCCACCGCCCCTATTCCTGTGATCTAAATCGGTTGAAACTATTTTCCCCGTCATTACGTCACTTCACGCAGGTCAGGGTGTCAATTTCCTTGCTTATTGCAATTCGACCTTGTCCGAAATAGCATCGGCCATTCCTACTATCCGTAGGATAGGGCACAGTCTTGTGGAGAGGATAATAGAATGACTCAAAAGTCTTTTGGCTCTGGCATGTGGCTGCTCGTGATCGCGCTGGTCGCCGCCGTGGCGGTTCCGGCATTTTCCCATTGGAACGGAGCGTCGCGTGAGTTTCCTCCGGCCCCGTCGATGAAGGATCCGGATTTGGGCGGCTCGCTGAAGAATCTTGAATTCCGCAACATCGGCCCGGCGACCATGGGCGGGCGCATTGACGACTATGCCGTGGATGAAAACAACACGGACATCATTTACGTGGGCACCGCTGCTGGCGGAGTGTTCAAGACCATAAATGGTGGCACCACCTGGACTCCGATATTTGACCACGAGATCACCGGCTCCATCGGCACGATTGCTATCGCACCCTCTTCGCATGACGTCGTCTGGGTCGGCACTGGCGAGGCCAATAACCGACAGAGCGCCTCCTATGGCGCTGGAGTTTACCGCTCGCTCGACGCCGGCCACACCTGGACACACATGGGCCTTGACGCCACACAAGCCATCGGACGCATTCAGATCGATCCACGCGACCCCAATACGGTCTACGTTGCCGCTCTAGGCGGACTGTGGGGCGCTAACTCCGAGCGCGGTGTTTACAAAACAACCGACGGGGGCAGAAATTGGACCAAATCGCTCTTCATCAGCGAGAACACCGGCGTAACCGACCTCGCGCTTGATCCGAACGATCCCGGCACGCTTTATGCCGCGGCGTATGAGCGCCGCCGCACGGTTTGGGGATTCAACGGCGGCGGTCCCGAGGGTGGCATTTACAAGACCACCGATGGCGGCACCTCTTGGACAAAGCTCACCAAGGACATGCCCTACGAGCACGGCGGCGACGTCGGCCGCATCGGGCTGGCAATTTTTCGCCGCAATTCAAACATTGTTTACGCCCGCATTCAGCACGCCCAGGGCGGGATTTTCCGCACCGAGGATAAAGGCGCGACGTGGACAAGGATGAGCGACATGGATTCCCGCGCCATGTACTTCGGGATCATGGGAGTTGATCCAAATAACGATTTGCGCGTCTGGGCGCCTGCGGCCGCATTGTATTTCTCTGAAGATGGCGGAAAGACGTTCAACACGGTTCGTGGCGGCGGCGTTCACAGCGATTACCACGGATTCTGGATTGATCCTCACGATTCCAATCACATGATCGTGGGCGTTGACGGCGGAATATATTTCACTCGCGATATGGGACGCACCTGGGATCACGACGCTGTCATTGCTATCGGCCAATTCTATGAAGTCACCGCCAACAACGAACGGCCTTACAAGGTTTGCGGGGGGTTACAGGACAACGGAAGCTGGTGCGGTCCTTCCATGTCTTTGACAGGCGGAGGCATCGCCAATTCCGATTGGGTCAGCGTGGGCGGGGGCGACGGCTTTTATAACCGTCTCGACCCGGTGGACGCGAATATTGACTACGGTGAATCACAAGACGGCAGTCTTTTTCGCCGCAGCTTCAAGACCGGCGAATCCAAGAGTATCCGCCCCATCCCGAAAAAAGACGAGCCTCCTTACCGCTTCCAATGGAATTCTCCCATTGAAATCTCGGCGTTTGATCACAAGACGATTTATTACGGCGGAAATTTCCTCTTCAAGTCGACCGACCAGGGTGATCACTGGGTGAAAATGGGCCCCGATCTGACTAACAATGGGGACCGCCGCACGCTGAAAATCCTAAATATCCTTCCAACCAAGGATGAGATGTCCCGCGAGGATGGCGTGGAGTGGTGGCCCTGCATCACGGTGATCGGCGAATCGCCGATGAACAAGGACGTGATCTGGGTGGGTACGGATGACGGCAATCTTCAAATTACTCGTGATGGCGGCAAGACCTGGAAGAATGTCGCTGACCGGGCGCCCGGAGTGCCGAAGGGGACTTATGTCAGCCGCGTTATCGGCTCCAAATATGCCGAAGGCACCGCGTTTGCAGCATTCGATGGCCATCGCACCGGTGACTTCCACATTTACCTCTACATGACCACGGACTACGGCCAGAACTGGAAGCCGATTTCCAACGGCATCACCGAAAAGGACGGTATTGTCCACGTCGTCCGCGAAGATCCCAAGGTTTCAACTTTGCTTTACGCCGGAACCGAGCGCGGCTTGTTTGTTTCGCCGGATCACGGTGCGAATTGGTCACACCTCAACGCGAACCTTCCCACCGTTCCAGTGGATGACATCCTCATTCATCCGCGCGACAACGACTTGATTCTCGGCACGCACGGACGTTCCGTGTGGATCCTGGACGACATCACTCCCATTCAACAAATGAGCCAGCAGATCATGGACTCCACTGTCCATCTCTTCGACATCCGGCCCGCGTATGAATGGCGGGGTGGACGCGGAGGTGGTGGAGGAGGGTTTGGCTACGGCAGTCGCAACTTTGTCGCGCCGAACCCGCCAAGCGGCGCCATCTTGGATATCTACTTGAAGGCTGCGCTCAGCGGTCGCGACCGCGTGAACATCAGCATCACCGACAAAGACAATCAGCCGGTTCGCACGCTCACCTGCGCTCCCTTGCCTATACCTGGTGCTCCAGCTGGCGGCGGTGAGGCGGCAGGGGCAACGGCAACTGCGGGAGGCGGCGGTGGCGGGCGTGGCCGCGGAGGTCGAGGCGGGGCAGGTGGCGCCGCTGCGGCATCTGGCGGAGCTGCTGCTCAAGCGGCCCCCGCCGGCGGGCCCGGCGGAGGTGGTGGCAGGGGAGGCTTTGGCGGGGCACCAGCATGCGAGGGCAAAGCGGGCATCAATCGGTTGGAATGGGATCTTCGGATGGCATCGCCCATCCCGCCGGGTGGGGAGGCCGGAGGCGGCAGAGGATTTGGGGGATTTGGCGGAGGCGGGGCAGGCCCGCTCGTCGAACCCGGCGACTACACTGTAAAGGTATCTCTCGGAGACCAGTCCGATACCAAAACTGTTCACGTTGAGGAAGATCCTCGCATTCAAATCTCCCCGGAAGACCGCGCCAAGCGACACGAAGCCATCATGAAGGGCTTTGCGCTGACTCGCGATCTCACCACCACGCAACAGCAGATTATTTCCCTGAAGACTTCACTCGATGCGGCAATGACTGCCTGGAAGACACGGCCGCGTGATGCAAGGATTCCGGAAAACGTTCAGAAGGCCGCGGACGATTTCGCCAAGCAGGTCGACGAAGTGGCCGCCCATTTCCAAACCCCCCCGCTCTTGAACGAAGAGCAGGGAAGCGCCGCGCCACCGCTGGTCAATTATCCGCCCACCATCGGCCAGCGAATCGGTCAGGTGTATGGCGCACTTCAGTCCGTTACCGCCGCTCCCACAGCGGATGAGTTGGCTGACCTGGATATGCTTACCAAGGAGTTGGCAGACTTGAAGCCCCAGGTCCAGAAACTTGTCAGTGAAGGCCTGCCTGCTTTAAACAAGGTAATCAACGATGCTGGAGTAGCGAATATCGTGGTTACACCTGTTGCGGCTGGAGGGGGCCGTCGCGGGGGGGACAACAACTAGCACTGAAATTCATATCAATTTAGGGCGAGGGCTGGCCATGTGCCGGCCCTTTCCTATTCCTACCGGGAATCACGTTCAACCCGGCCTCCGGCGAATCCACTTGTGTTAAATTCCATGGGTCCAATGAACATCGGGATTTACATTCAGGTGCCCTTCTGTCAAACGAAGTGCACTTACTGCAATTTCCATACGGGAGTTTTTTCTTCGGCGCTCTATGGTCCCTACGTGGATGCGGTGGTCCGCGAAATCACCGAGCATGATTTGCTTTATTACCTGGCTGGTGGTGCTTCTGAAACTTGCCGGTGCGCTGCGAAATCGCTGGTGGACACGGTTTACATCGGTGGCGGAACACCCAGCCTATTGGACCCTTCTGCGCTCTCAAGAATGTTGAGTGCGATTCGGGCATCCTTTGCCTGCACCTTGGAAGAGGTCACCCTCGAAGCCGATCCGGAGACCATTACGCAGCAAAAGGCCGAAGCCTGGCGCGATGCTGGAATCAACCGGATTAGTATGGGGACGCAGTCCTTCAACGACCAGGAATTGGCCGCGGCGGGCCGCTTGCATCGCCGCGCAGACATTTATGCCGCCGACAAAGCCTTGCGCGCCGCTGGAATTCGCAACATCAGTTGCGACCTAATCGCCGGACTTCCACATCAAACAGAGGAATCCTGGCGGCACACCGTGAATGAATTGTTGGAACTTCAGCCGGAGCACATTTCGATTTATATGTTGGAAATTGATGAGGGCAGCAGGTTGGGCCGCGAAAGTCTGGCGGGCGGAAATCGTTATTCGGCATCGGCCATTCCCGCGGACGACGCCATCGCTGATTTTTACGAACTTGCCCGTGAGCGGCTTGCCTCGGCCGGCTATGACCATTATGAAATTTCCAACTGGGGGAAACCTGGATTCCGCTCGCAACACAATATGAAATACTGGCAGCGGCGGCCCTATTTCGGCATCGGCGCTGGCGCTCATTCATTCGATGGCGCCATGCGCTGGGCCAACGCACACGACCCCGCCGCGTACGCTTCATCTCTGGCCGCCGGACGCCTGCCCATCGAACAGAAAGTGACCCTTTCTACACAGCAGTCTCTCGATGAGGAGCTTTTCCTCGGGTTGCGGCTGCTCGATGGGATTGATTTGAATCAACTCGAATTGCGATACAATGCCCGTCTGCGCGGGCGAGTGGATGAACTCGTCCATCAGGGATTGTTGCTGATTTCCGGCAACAATCTCAGGCTATCTCCCGCCCGCATTGCCATATCGAATGAAGTTTTTGTCGGGCTTTTGGCCTGACGAGTCCGGAGGGAGAGAGATGTCCGGTCCCACAGCTTCCGGTAGTGCCAGGGACGCCGATCCGCAATCCGCCGGGAAATTAGTCGCTGACCTCCGCAGTGACACCGTCACCAGGCCCACCCCGGAGATGCGTCGCGCCATGGCCGAAGCCATCGTCGGCGATGACGTTTACGGCGAGGACCCCACCATGAACCGTCTGCAGCAGCGCGCCGCGGAAATTTTCGCGCGCGAGGCCGCGCTCTTCGTGCCCTCGGGCTCGATGGGAAACCTGATCGCCATCAAAGTCTGGACACATCACGGCAACGAAGTGATTTGCGACCAGCGCGGACACATCAATCAAATGGAAATGGCTTCCGTCGCCGCAATTTCCGGCTGCCTGCCGCATACCGCCTATTCCCCGGACGGCATACTCACCTGGAAAATGATTGAGCCGCTCATCCGGCCCAAGATTTATTACCGCGCGCAGACCGGGCTCATCTCCATGGAAAATTCCCACAGCATCGCCGGAGGCACGGTTCTTCAGCAGGATAATGCCGATGAGATCTGCGATCGCGCGCATGAGGCCGGACTCCCCGTGCATCTGGATGGCGCACGCATATTCAACGCCGCCGTGGCGCTGGGCAAGAATGTGAAAGAGATCACTTCCAAGTTCGATTCCGTGACGTTTTGCCTCTCGAAGGGACTGGGTGCGCCAGTAGGCTCGATGCTTGTCGGATCGAGAGACTTTATCGAAAAAGCGCGCGCCATCCGTAAGATGGTTGGAGGCGGCATGCGCCAGTCAGGAGTGCTGGCCGCCGCGGGGCTCGTGGCACTTGAAAAAATGCCGGAGCGTTTGCACGAAGACCACGCCAATGCGCGATTTCTGGCGCAGGGCCTCGCGCGCATCCCCGGTGTGAAGGTGGATCTGCCCAGGGTGCAGACGAACATCGTCAACTCCGATGTAAGTGGCACCGGGCGCAGCGCTGCGGAAATCTGCACTGAGCTTGGCAAACATGGAGTCCTTTGCGCCCCTGCTGACGCGCAGACCATCCGCATGGTGACTCATTATGACGTTGACCGCGCCGCACTGGAGCGCGCCATCGCGACTTTCGGTAAGATTGTCAGGCATTAGATCGCGATCGCATTCGTGCACTCGAAGGAGCAACGATGAAATTCAATCGACGCCCTTTCCTGGTTTCCCTTGTCTTAGTTTTGCTCTGCTCCTCTGTTTGCTTGCTGGTGGCCGGCGCGCATCAATCCACTAATCCCGAATACCAGGCATCCCTCAAAGCCGCCAGCAAGTTGATGATGGCGGGGAATTACGATGACGCCGTCCAGGAATTCCGGAACGCAATCAAACTCTCCGGCGGAACCGAATACGCACCGTATTGGGGCCTGGCTCAAACCTACAATCAGCTGAACGACAAGCTGAACACCCTCGAAACTTGTGACCGCATGATCGCCCTCGCGCCCACCGACGTAATAAAAGCGCAATGCCACAACCTGAAAGGACTGGCTCTAGCCAAAGGCGGAACCTCGGATCAGGCCGGTCAAGCCATGGCAGAAGCAGAATTCCGGGCAGCCATTAAATTGGACCCCGATTACGCCGAATTGCATTTCAATTTAGGAAAGACGCTTCTCTTTGAGAAAAAGGTTCCCGAGGGCACGCAAGAGTTGAACGCGTATTTGAAAGAAAATCCCGATGGAGCAGATTCCGACGAAGCAAATCAGTTAGTCAAAGATCCAAGCACCGTGGGGCAAAAAGTAGATTCGGAACAGGACAGCGAGGGTAATTATTCCGCGGCGGACGAGGAGGCTGTCCGCAGGAGCTTCATGGATAAACAGGGCTCTGATAAGGGCCGTCCCGTCCCCAACTTTTCCCTGAAAACTTTGAAGGGAGACAAGGTCACTCCGGCTTCCCTGCGTGGCAAAGTTGTTCTGGTGGATTTCTGGGCTTCGTGGTGCGGGGTATGCAAAGAGAGTTTTCCGGACCTCAATCAGATCTACAACGACGTGGATAAGCAGAAATTTACCCTATTGAGCGTCGATGTGGATCTCAATGAACATGCCTGGAAGAAATCCCTGGACGCGAATAAACCGGAATGGCTCCAGGCCCGTGACGGTACTGGTTGGGTGATGCATCAGCTCGCCCCGGAGACAAAGGAAGCGCTGCCCACTTACGTTCTGATCGATCGTGACGGGAACATCCAACTCCAATTTGAGGGTTGGGGTCCAGGAGTCCGCGAACGCCTGGAGAGTGTAATCGACTATTGGATTAAGGGTCCTTCGACTGCCGGCGCAACGCCCGCTAAGTCGCATTAGCCGTAATTCCTCAAACCACTTGTCATTTCCGAATGTTTGGCGCGCGCTTTCTTGGGGCGCTCTCTCCCCTGTGGTATAAAAGTATGTTTGATTGACTATTAAGTGGAGCCACAGAGGACATCTTGGATTTCTCATTCACCGACGAACAACAACAACTTCGCCGCACCATTCGGGAATTCGCAGAAGCCGAAATCAAGCCGCACATTATGGAGTGGGATGAAACCTCTCATTTTCCTCAGGAACTCATTCCGCAGCTTGCCAAGCTGGGCCTGCTGGGTGTGATTTTTCCTGAAGAGTATGGCGGCGCGGGCCTGGGCTATGTTGAATATGTGATTGCCATTGAAGAGCTGTCGCGTGTGGACGGTTCGGTGGGCATCATTGTCGCGGCCCATAATTCGCTGTGCACCAATCATATCTACAAGTTTGGTTCGGACGACCAAAAGAAAAAGTATGTCGTCCCTCTCGCTCAGGGCAAGAAACTGGGCTGCTGGTCGCTCACGGAGCCGGAAGCCGGCTCAGATGCAGGCGGCACACGCACAACAGCAACCCGCGCGGGAGATGGCTGGCTGCTCAACGGCGCGAAGACCTTTACGACCAATGGCCATTACGCCGACGTGTGCGTGGCCATGGCCGTCACCGACCGTGAAAAAGGCTCGCACGGTATTTCCGCGTTCGTCCTGGAAAAAGGCATGCCGGGATTCAAGCCCGGCAAGAAGGAAAATAAACTTGGTTTGCGGGCCAGCGACACCTCCGAAGTAATCTTCAGCGATTGTCGCGTCTCCGGCAGCCAATTGCTTGGCGATGAGGGCCAAGGATTCATCAACAGTCTGCAGGTGCTCGATGGTGGAAGAATTTCCATTGCCGCGCTGGGCTTGGGGATGGCGCAGGGCGCATTTGAAGCCGCTACACAATACGCCAAGCAGCGCAAACAATTTGGCAAAGCCATCAGTGAATTCCAGGCCACTCAGTTCAAATTGGCCGACATGGCCACCGAAATCGATGCCGCTCGCCTGCTCACCTATCGCGCGGCCTGGCTTGCCGACCGGGGCGACTCGCGGCTTACTCGCGAATCAAGCATGGCCAAGCTATATACCAGTGAGGTCGCCGTCCGCGTGGCCAATGAGGCCTTGCAAGTCTTCGGCGGCTATGGATTTATCAAGGATTATCCCGCGGAAAAGTTTTATCGCGACGTCAAGCTCTGCACCATTGGCGAAGGCACCAGCGAAATCCAACGGCTGGTGATTGCCCGCCAACTCCTGGGGAAAAAATAGCCGCGCCGACGATGCCGACCGCCGTCGAAACCTGGGCGCAACAAATTCGCTCCGGCGAAGTCCGCGCCATTTCCCGCGCAATCACCGCAATCGAAAATCATGAGCCGGAAGCCGACGCTCTCCTGAAATCATTATTTTATTCCACGGGCCGCGCGTCATTGATCGGCATTACCGGCGCTCCCGGCACGGGGAAGAGCACTCTCGTGGACCGTCTCGCCGCCTCGTACCGCCGCGCGGGTAAGACCGTTGGCATCATCGCCGTGGACCCGACCAGCCCGTTCACCGGAGGAGCCATCCTCGGCGACCGCATCCGAATGCAGGGTCATGCGAGCGACGCGGGCATCTTCATTCGTTCGATGGCCACTCGCGGATTCCTCGGCGGGCTGGCGCGCGCAACCTCTGACGTTTCACTGTTGCTTGACGCTGCGGGCAAGGAAATCATCCTCATCGAAACCGTCGGCGTAGGCCAGGATGAGGTGGACATCGTCCGCCTCGCCGATTGCACTTTGGTTTTGCTGGTCCCCGGCCTCGGCGATGACGTGCAAAATATGAAGGCCGGGCTGATGGAAATTGGCGACATCTTCGTGATCAACAAATCGGATCGCGAAGGCGCCGACCGCCTCGAGCAACAAGTCCACGCCATGTTGGAGCTCACGCACGATAAGGATGGCTGGCGTCCCGCAGTCACCCGCACAGTCGCCACGGAGAGCAAGGGGATCGAAGAGTTGGTAAATGAAATTTCCAAATTCCTCGAACGCGCGAGAGCGTCTCCTGAATTCCAGTCCCGCGAAACCGATCACTGGAGCCGGCGTCTGATCGAAATGCTCGAATCACGATTGCTCGAGCGGCTTCTGGAGACCCCAGCGAACAAGGGACGGCTTGTCACACTGGCTCAGGAAGTTGCCCAACGAAAGAAGGATCCGTACGCTGCGGTCGAAGAAATCCTCGCCAGTGGAAAGATGCAGCACGCACAATAACCTATGCGCCTTGGCGAAATCGAAGTCCATTTGCTGGGTGACGGCACGTTTCGCCTGGACGGCGGCGCGATGTTCGGCGTGATTCCCAAGCCTTTGTGGGAAAAGAAAGCGCCGTCCGACGATCGCAATCGAATTTTATTGGGCATGAATATTTTGCTCATAAAGGCAGCAGGGAAGCGCATCCTGGTTGAAACCGGCGCAGGCGATAAGTGGAGTCCGAAGCTCCGCGAAATTTACGCCATCGAGGAATCTCATCGCCTGCCTGAGCAACTCGCCGCCGTAGGCGTCTCTCCGGAGCGCGTGGACATCGTCATCAACACTCACCTGCACTTCGATCACTGCGGCTGGAACACGCGAGTCGTGGACGGCCGCCCGGTCCCGACATTTCCTAACGCCCGCTATATTGTCCAGCGCGGCGAGTTCGACCAAGCCATGATGCCGACCGAACGCGACCGCGCCAGTTATTTCGCCGAGAATTTTGTTCCCATCCAGAATTCCGGCCAATTGGAATTGCTTGGTGGTGACGCGCAAATCCTTCCCGGTATCGAAGTTTTTGTTGTCCAGGGCCACATAATGCACATGCAGTGCGTTAAGCTGACCGGTGGCGGGAAAACAATCTTCTTTTTGGCGGACCTGGTCCCCACGTCGGCCCACTTGCCCTTCCCGTGGATCATGGGGTACGACCTTTACCCAATGTTGACTCTCGAAAACAAACACAAATGGCTGCCGCGCGCCGCGCGCGAAGGATGGACTGTCATATTTGGCCACGATCCGCGCATTCCCGCCGCGAAGATTCACGAACAAAAGGGCGGTTTTGAAGTCGAGCAGGTCACGATAGATTGATAATCACCTCGAATTAGAAAGTGGACTAAGAGGAATCGAATGCCCATAAAGAAGAAGGCGAAAAGCGCAAGTGGCAAGCCGAAAGCCGAAATTGGTATTATTGGCGGAAGCGGCCTTTATACGATGACGGGCTTGCAGGGCGCGCGAGAAGTTCGCATTCGCACGCCATTCGGCGATCCCTCGGACGCTCTTGTGGTTGGTCATCTCGAGGGCCAACCCGTCGCTTTCCTCGCCCGCCACGGCCGCGGCCATCGCATCCTTCCTTCTGAAATCAATTTCCGGGCCAACATTTGCGCCATGAAGATTCTTGGTGTTAAACGCATTATTTCCGTAAGCGCGGTCGGCTCGCTAAAGGAAGATTTGAAGCCGCTGGACTTTCTGATTCCGGATCAGTTCTACGATCGCACGCGCCTCCGCGTTGCCACGTTTTTCGGAGGAGGCGTCGTCGCACACGTAAGCTTTGACCATCCCATATGTCCGCAACTTTCTGGCGTGCTGGGCGACGCCTGCAATCGCGCCAAAGTAAAAGTGCATCGCGGCGGCACTTACGTCTGCATCGAAGGCCCGCAATTTTCAACTCTGGCCGAAGCCAATGTTCACCGTCAAATGGGCTTTGACATTATCGGCATGACCAATGTGACCGAGGCAAAGCTCGCCCGCGAGGCCGAACTCTGCTATGCCTCAGTGGCCATGATCACCGATTACGATTGTTGGCACACCGACCACGCATCGGTCACGTTGGAGCAGGTCATGGCGAATCTCGCGCGCAATGCGGAAAACGCTAAGAATGTTCTCCGCGAAGGCGTTCGAGCAATGCCCGCTGCGCGAACATGCAGGTGTGGCCAGGCCTTGGCGCACGCCATTGTCACCGACCGTAAGCTTATTCCCGCGGCAACGCGCCGGAAACTGGCGCCCATCGCGGGAAAATATCTGGGGTGAATTCAACTTTTCGTCGCGAAAAGCTAAGGAGATTCAATGTCCCTTCTCGTTGTCGGCTCTGTTGCGTTTGATGCGATTGAAACGCCATTCGGACGCGAGGACCGCACCCTGGGCGGCGCGGCGACCTATTTCGCGATTGCCGCCAGCCACTTCACCAAGGTAAATCTCGTGGCCATAGTCGGAGAGGATTTTAATTCCGAGCATGAATCCGTTTTTCATGGCCGCGCCGTGGATCTGGCCGGATTGGAGCGCGCTCCCGGCAAGACTTTTTTTTGGTCTGGGAAGTACCACGACAATTTGAATGACCGTACGACTCTCGCCACCGATCTGAATGTGTTTGCCAAGTTCAAGCCGCGTCTTCCGGAGACCTTTCGCTCCAGCAAGTTTGTTTTTCTTGCCAACATTGATCCGACTCTCCAGCTCTCCGTCCTCAAACAAATTACGGTCCGCCCGAAACTTGCGGCCTTGGACACCATGAATTACTGGATCGAGCGCACCCCCGATGAATTGCGCGAAACCCTGCGCCACACGGATTTGCTGATGATCAATGACTCGGAAACCCGCCAGCTCTCCAATGAGCACAACCTGTTGCGCGCTGCAAAGCACATCTTCAAACTTGGCCCGCGAACCCTGGTCATCAAGCGTGGGGAGCACGGCGCCATGATGGTTCATAACCAGTGGGTTTTCAGCGTGCCATCATTCCCGCTCGAAGAAATCCACGATCCGACAGGAGCCGGAGACACCTTTGCCGGCGGCTTCATGGGTTATCTGGCCACTGCGGGCCGTGTCAATGGCGATACACTTCGACGCGCGATGGTTTATGGCTCCGTACTCGGGAGCTTTGCCGTGGAAAAATTCGGTCTGAAGCGTCTGTTGACTTTGAAGCGCAGCGAGATTACCAATCGCGTACGCCACTTTCACAAGCTCACGTCCTTCAAGCTATAAGCACCGTAAACAAGTTCACATGGACTATGGCACTTGCGAATCCCCTAGACTCGCCTTGAGTGGCGGCGCGCATCCATCGGTATATACTTTGTCGCGACAAATGGCGGTCACCAGAAAGCCTCGAGCCCTCCCTGTCGGCGCGCGGATACGCGTTGTGTCTCCCGCCTCACCTGTAGCTCCGGAAAAAATGGCGCGCGGCTTGGCTGAATTGCGGAGGCTGGGTTGCGTGCCCCTGAATTCGGAACCCTATGCGTCAACGAACGATTATTTCGCCGCGTCCACAAAGGACCGCTCCTCGGAGTTGACCGCTGCACTCGCCGATAAGTCGTCCAGCGCGATTATCTGCGCGCGCGGCGGATATGGGTCCACCTATCTTTTGGACAAGAAATTCAGAGTCGCAGCGCCAAGACCGCCTATCTTTCTCGGCTACAGCGACATCACCTCACTGCAGATATACTTCTGGTGGAAGTATCGGTGGGTGACTTTTTACGGTCCTATGGTCGCGGCGGGATTTGACTCGGGTGCCAATGCGGCAGGTGGCTATGATGAAAGTTCCTTTCGCGCTGCACTTACTGAAACGCGCCACGGGTGGTCGCACAATCTCGACGGCCAATCTTTGCACCCAGGCGACGCGCAAGGAATTTTGCTCGGCGGCTGCATGACCATGGTTGAATCCTCACTGGGAACTCCGTGGGAACTGGAAACTCGCGGCAGCATCCTGGTCCTGGAAGATCGCGGCATGAAGCCTTTCCAAGTAGACCGTGTCCTCACGCATCTCCGCCAGGCTGGAAAGTTTGCCGGAGTGCGCGGCATTGTCCTCGGTGAATTTCCCGAATGTGAGCCTGCGATCGAAGGAAGCCCGACGGTTCGCGACGTTGCGCTACGAATTCTGGGTGGACTTCGTATCCCCATCGTTTGGGGCGCCTGCATAGGTCACACGCCGCGCCCCATGCTGACGCTCCCCCTCGGCGTCCGCGCGCGTCTGCTCGCGCGGGGAGCTGGGAAGCTTGATATCCTCGAACCGGCGGTGATCGCGTGAGACCCGTTCCTCCTATCGAACACATTCACTTAAGCGGCATCGGCGGCGCGGCCATGGCTCCGCTCGCGGGAATGCTTGCTGAAAGCGGTTATTGCGTAACGGGCTCCGATGCAGGCGTATACCCTCCTGCCTCCACGCTGCTCGAATCTCTCGGCATTAAGTGGACAGACGGTTTTGCGGAAGACAATCTCCAGCCACACCCCAATCTGGTGGTGATCGCCAACGCACTTCCGCGCGGCAATCCTGAAATTGAGTACGTTCTGGATCACAAGATTCCTTACATGTCTTTGCCGCAGGCCGTCGAGGAGTTTTTCTTGCCCGGACACGACTCCATCGTAATTTCTGGAACTCACGGCAAAACGACCACCACTTCGCTGCTTGCCTGGATTATGCACGTGGCTGGGCAGCGCCCCAATTTTTTAATCGGTGGCCTGGCCGAGAATTTCGGCAAGAGTTATGGCCTGGAAGGCGGCTCGGATTTCATTATCGAAGGCGACGAGTACGACACCGCGTTCTTCGATAAGGGCCCCAAATTCCTTCATTACCATCCGACCGAGCTCATCATCACTTCGCTTGAATTTGATCACGCTGATATTTATGCAGACTTGGCCGCCATCGAGCTGCAGTTCCGCCGTTTGGTGAATCTTGTTCCGCGCAGTGGCCGCATCATCGCCTGGGGCGACAATGACCCGCTCGTCGCGCCCATCCGTCGCGTCGTAGAAAAAGTTTTCTGCCCGGTGGAAACTTATGGTCTGGACGGGTCAACCAATTGGATTGCCGGCGATATCGCTAATGTCGGCGACTTCATGGAGTTCCGCATCGCGCATCTCGGACGCGAAATGGCCCGTGTGCAATTGCCGCTTGCGGGCCGACACAATGTT
>Ga0209415_10000957_pt1 | contig 54880 bp, 43 predicted proteins | sample PeaSoiSIISIP2007_FD_187696 | JGI IMG/M metagenome (GOLD analysis project Ga0209415, IMG submission 187696) | Peat soil microbial communities from Weissenstadt, Germany - SII-SIP-2007 (SPAdes) (version 2) | ecosystem: Environmental > Terrestrial > Soil > Wetlands > Peat | place: Germany... | reverse complement strand
CTGGTGATTGTGGTCGGCACCATTCGGCTCATCGGCTCTAACGCCAACAATGTCTTCTCCTCGGTCGCCAGTTCGGTTCAATAACGGCGGGACGCCGGTGGCATCACCACGCGGCGAAACGCAGAGCCGCTTGTAACCAAGAAGAAAACATCCGTCGAATTTATAGGGCAGTTTCGCCCTGCCCATAGTTCGAAGGTGGCGTCTCTGTGTCTGAATGGTTTTGTCTCTGGTCCGGGCCTGGCAAAGTCTTAGATCTTGAGGAACGCTGATGAATCGCACTCGGCTTTTGTTAATCGGTTTTGTCGCCCTCGCGTTGGGGGCGCTGGCGAGCTTCGCCGTCTATCGCAATTTGAAAGCTGGAACCGCCGCGGACAACCGCCCCGGTGTGGATGTCGTGGTGGCGACCGACGATCTGCAAGTGGGAGCACGGATTGAGGACCGTGACGTAAAGCTGATCCGCTTTCCGGAAGCAGACTTGCCGGCACACAACTACCGGCATATGTCATCGGTGGTGGGCCGGGGCGTGGTCCAGCAAATTTTCAAGGGAGAATTCATTCTGTCCACCAAGCTGGCGGGTGAGAATGCGGGATCTGGCATGCCTTCGCTGATTCCGCCGGGCATGCGCGCGGTCTCGGTCCGGGTGAACGAAGTGGTTTCGGTGGCTGGTTTCGTGACTGCGGGAACCCGCGTGGACGTTCTACTGACGGGCAATCCCACCGGCGGCGCCGAGCAGCAGACGAGCACGGTTTTGGAAAATGTGGCGGTGGTTGCGACCGGTCACAACCTGGAACGTAGTTCCAGCGGCGATGCGGAGACCACGCCCGTCATCACCCTGCTGGTTTCGCCGGATGACGCTCAGAAACTTACCTTGGCCAGCACCCAGGGCCGTATCCAGCTGGTCCTGCGCAATCCGCTCGACACCCAGCACCAGGAACTTGGCGCGGTCAGCACCGGGAACCTGTACAAAGGTGTTACCGCAGCCGCCGCTGCGGCTCCGAAACCTCGCGTCAAGCGGGCGGCTGCTCCAGCCCCACCCTCCATTCCGGCCGTCTATTCGGTGGAAGTGATCGAGGGCAACAAGAAAGAAACGACGAAGTTTTGAGTACAACTCTCAGGCATCCGAGGTTCGTGGAAATGTCGATCCGCTCCCGCAGTCGCGTGGAACAAGGAATGAAAGCCGGCAAGGGGCCGCGAGCCGCCTTCGCTATTTTCTTGTGGCTGCTGATCGCCGCCTCGGCGGCCTATTCCCAAGAACAGCCGGCTATACCGGCCGGCGCGGCGACGACCGCCGCTCCAGATCAAGCTCCGGTTCCTTCCCCCGCCAACGCCACTCCGGCGCCGCAAGCAGAAGCTCAGGGTTCAGCGCCCCTGCGGGTGATGGTAGGCAAATCACTGCTCATCAACACCACGGAACGCTTGAAGCAAGTATCAGTCACCGATGACGCCGTAGCCCAACTGGTGGTGGTGTCGCCCACGCAGATATTGGTGAACGGCCGCTCCGCCGGTGAAGTATCGCTGCTCATCTGGGACGAACTGGGGCGTTCGCGCAGTTTCGACCTGCGCGTCGATGTTGATGTCAGCGCCTGCGCCGATGAAGAAAAGCGCGTCTTCCCAGATGAGCAGATCAACGTCACGCCCTCCCGCTCCGCCATCGTGCTCTCCGGCCATGTTTCCACCGAAGACGTCTTCAAGCGCGCGGGAGACATCGCGCAAGCCTACTCGAAGAATGTGGTGAACGTGCTGACCTTCGGCCCGGTGGGGGCGCAAGAGGTGTTGCTGGAAGTGAGATTTGCGGAAGTGGACCGCACGGCGGTGGAGCAGCTCGGGTTTAATCTCTTCGCGCCGGGACTCGGCGGCACCACGACGGGCACTTTGACCACCCAGCAATTTGGAGGGTTCCAGGTCGCCTCCACCTCCTCCACCACCACGACAACCGCCAGCACCACAACCACGTCTACGACACCGACCCAACCGACGATCAATATTACGGATGCGCTCAATCTCTTTCTGTTTCGCAGCGACATCAATCTCGGAGCTGTTATCCGCGCCCTGCAGCAAAGGAATCTGCTGCAGATTCTGGCCGAACCCAGCATCATCGCGGTCAACGGCAAAGAAGCCAGCTTTCTGGCCGGGGGCCAGTTTCCCTTCCCCGTGGTTCAGCCCAGCCAGGGATTTACGGCGGTGACCATCCAATTCAAGGATTTCGGCGTGAAGCTGCAGTTCACTCCGGTCATCATGCCCAACGGCAACATTCACCTCAAGGTGACGCCCGAGGTCAGTACGTTGGATTTCACCAACGGGTTGACGATTTCCGGTTTCAACATTCCAGCCTTGAGCACGCGCCGCATCGATACCGAATTCGAATTGCAAGACGGCCAGAGTTTTGTGATTGCGGGCTTGCTGGACAACCGCGTAACCGATTTGGCCAGCAAATTTCCGGTGCTCGGGGACCTCCCGATTTTGGGGACGTTTTTCAAGAGTAAAAACATGCAGAAGAGCAAGACTGAACTTATGGTTTTGTGCACCGTGCGCCGCATTTCGCCCAGCGCTCAGGCTCCCGCGCCACCCAAGCAGCCAGAGCCGTTCATGGACAAGGACAAGTTTGACAGCAGCAGGCGCAAGTAGGGGGCGGTGGGCCGCATGGCTGCGCCGCCGGTTCGAACCGCAGTCTGAGACGGGTTGAGATCTGTAAAGGGTGGTTGGGCCATGTCCGAAGTATCGGTGGTGATCGTCGCGGCGGACAGCGAACAGCGGGCTGTGCTGCAGGTGCTGGTCGATGGCACCAGCGTGGCCAGGGCGGTGCACAGTTCCGCCAACTTCCCGGTGGCTGCCGCCGACCCGGTGGTGCGCAGAATTCAGAGCGCCAACCCAGACGTGGTTTTGGTCGACATCCCCTCCGACAACCCAACTTTGGCTTTGCGCGCGATCGAGCTGTTACAGCAGGAAGTGCCGGAGTCCGCGGTCTTCGCCATCGGCACCATGTCCCAGCCGCAGGTCATCGTGAATGCCATGCGGTCTGGCGCGCGGGAGTTTATTGAGCGGCCCACCACCACCACCGAACTGCTGGAAGCATTCGTCCGCCTGAATAGCTCGCAGCGAAAAGTGCAGCGGGAACAGGTCCGCGGCAAAGTATTCACTGTGGTCAATGCCAAAGGCGGAAGCGGCGCAACCACGGTGGCGGTGAATCTCGCCCTGGCATTACAGTCAGCCCATAGCAATACCGCGCTAGTGGATATCGCTCCCCTGGGCCACTCCGCCTTGCACATGAACCTGAAGCCTTTGTTTAGCGTTGCGGACGCGATCCGCAATCTGCACCGGCTGGACAACTCGCTGTTGGAAGGCTTTATGGCCCGGCACGAAGGCGGGCTGCAAGTGCTGGCCGGCCCCAACTCTCCGGTTTTGATGGAGCCATCGACCGCGGAGTTTGCGCGTCTGTTCGACATGCTGGTCGGACACTTCCGGTATGTGGTTGTGGATGCTTCCACCCGCATGGATGCGACCACTCGTTTGGTCAGCAATCTGTCCGAAACCGTGCTGCTGGTGGCCCATGCCGATGTGGCCTCGCTATGGAGCGCGGCCCGCATTCAGCAGTACCTGGGCGAAAGCGGCGGACGGGAGCGGGTGCGGCTGGTGCTGAACCGCTTCCGCAAGATTCCGGGGTTCAGCGAGACCGATGCGGAAGCCGCCGCGGGAGTGCAGCTGCTGTGGAAGATTCCCAATCAGTATTTCGCCGTGTCCACCGCCATTGATCGCGGCGTCCCGCTGATGCAACAGAATCACACCGAGATCGCGCGCGCATTTACCGGGCTGGCCACTCGCTTGACGGAGAACGATGTGGAGGTCAAGCGCGCTGCCTGGTCCCTGTTCAAGACAGTATAGTTAGGGGTTGAAACGTGATAGGAAGACCCATGCCGAATCTACAGACCTTCGAGAAGGCTGAGTACCAGCAGGTCAAGGCCGACCTTCATCGCAAGATCCTCGATCGTCTGGACTTGGAGAAGCTGGGCCGCACCCCGGGTGAGGCGGCGCGGGAAGAAGTGCTGCTTCTCATCCGCAACACCGTCAACAGCGAAGCGGTGCCGCTCAGTTTCGCGGAGCGGGAGCGCCTGGCGCGGGAAATTCTGGACGAGATTTTCGGTCTCGGACCGCTGGAGCCTTTGCTCAAGGACCCCACGATCTCCGACATTCTGGTGAACCGTCACGACCGGGTGTACGTGGAACGGGCCGGCAAACTGGAGCCCACCGGCCTGAGCTTCAAGGACAATGCTCACCTGATGCAGATCATCGACCGGATTGTTTCGCGAGTGGGGAGGCGGGTGGACGAATCTTCGCCCATGGTAGATGCCCGGTTGGCCGACGGTTCGCGCGTGAACGCCATCATTCCCCCCTTGGCCATTGATGGGCCCTGCCTCTCCATCCGCCGGTTCGGAAGAGATCCGCTGACGGCACGCAACATGATCGAGAACAAGACCCTGACCGAGCCCATGCTCGAACTGCTCTCCTCGATGGTCAAGGGGCGGCTGAACATCCTAATTTCGGGCGGAACCGGCGCCGGCAAAACCACGTTGCTGAATGTGCTGTCCGGTTATATCCCGAATTCCGAACGCATCGTCAGCATCGAGGACGCTGCCGAACTGCAGCTGAAGCAGGAGCACGTGGTGCGGCTGGAAACCCGGGCGCCCAACATCGAAGGCAAAGGCGCGGTGCGGCAGCGGCAACTGGTGATCAACAGTTTGCGTATGCGTCCGGATCGCATCATCGTGGGTGAGGTCCGCGGCGAAGAAGCTTTCGACATGTTGCAAGCCATGAACACCGGTCACGAAGGCTCGCTGACGACGGTGCACGCCAACTCCCAGCGTGACGCGCTGGGCCGCCTGGAGAGCATGTTTTCCATGGCCAACCTGAACATTCCCGAGCGCGCGGTGCGCAATCAAATCGCCGCCGCGATTCACTCGGTGGTGCAGATCGCGCGCATGGTCGACGGCACACGCAAGGTCATTGCCATCTGCGAAGTCACGGGTGTAGAAGGCGACGTGATTACCATGCAGGATATTTTCCTGTTCGATCGTACCGGCATCGACGAGGGGGGCAAGGTGCGTGGCATTTTCCACGCCACCGGCATCCGGCCCAAGTTTGCCGAGCGGTTGGCGACCGGCGGCTGCCGCCTGCGTCCCGCGCTGTTCGATTCCAGGATGGAGATTTAGATCTAAGAGACCGGTATGTTAGCCCTTATCGTCATCATCGTGTTCGCGGTGGTCGCCTTCGGCGTGTTCCTGGTGGGTTCTGTACTCGACCAGCGCAGCGCCCGGGCACGGTTGTTGCGGGACCGTCTGGCCGCGGTACAGAAGGCAGCGGAACGCGAACCCAGCGAGGAACTGGCGCTGCTGCGCGACGAGGTGTTGAGCGAAATTCCAGCGCTGGACAGCCTGTTGCGCCGCTCCAGCCAGATCTCCAACCTGCAGACAATGCTTTCCCAGGCGGGCCTCGAAATGCGCGCCGGGAACATGCTGTTGGTTTGCGTGGTTTCCGCCGTGGTGTTGGGTGTGATCACGCTGGTATTCAGCAAGAACGAACCCATGTTTGCTGCGGTTGGAGTCCTGGTGGGCGCGCTCTTGCCGTATTCCTACGCCTCCTTCCAGCGGACCCGGCGTTTCCAGAAATTTGAAGAACTCTTCCCCGAAGCCATCGATACGTTGGCCCGCGCGGTGCGCGCGGGGCACGCTTTTACCACAGCTCTGGAATTGATTGCCAACGAGGTCGCCGATCCGGTTTCCTCCGAGTTCCGGAAGCTGTTTGAGGAACAAAAGTTCGGCTTGCCGGTGCGCGACGCGCTGTTGAACCTGGCGGAGCGCGTGCCCCTAGTGGACGTAAAATTTTTCGTCACCGCGGTCATGTTGCAGCGCGAAACGGGTGGGAACCTGGCGGAGATCCTCGACAACCTCTCCTACATGATTCGCGAACGCTTCAAGATCATGCGCCAGGTAAAGGTGTTCACCGCGCAGGGCCGCCTTACCATGGTCCTCCTGATGGCTCTGCCTCCGGTGGTTGTCGTCGTCATGCTGATGATGAGCCCGAGCTTCATCCGGCCGCTGTTCGACGACCCCCTGGGGCATACCGCCATCGTCATCGGAATTACGTTGCAGACGATTGGCTACTTTGTGATTCGGAGAATTATTCAGATTCAGGTTTAACGCATGTTACTGACACTTACCATCCTGTTGTTCCTAACCATCGCTCTGGTGGTGTTCACCCTTGGAGCCGCGGTGTACGCTCCTTCCTCGGTGATTGGCTCGCGCCTGCGCGCCCTGGGCGGGAAGCAAACTCAGCCGGAAAAGCCGGCCTTCAAAGAGCGCATCGAACAGGCTCTCGACCCTCTAAGCAGAGCTTTGCCGTTGTCCCCAACCGAGGTGTCCCGCACCCGCGCGTGGTTGATTCAAGCCGGCTATCGCGACCCGCGTCACCTCACCGCATACGTGGGCAGCCGGGTGCTGCTCGGGGTGTTGGGAATGGCCGGCGTAGTAGCGGTGAGCGGCCTCAATTCCCCCCTGCTGATGGTCAGTGTTGGCGCTCTGGGATTTTTCCTTCCCCGCTTTTGGTTGAAGCGCATGATCCGCAACCGCCAGCGGCGGATTACCCTGGCGCTGCCCGACGCGCTCGACCTGACCGTGATCTGCGTGGAAGCCGGCCTGGCCCTCGACCAAGCCTTGATGCGCGTGGGCGAAGACCTTCGTCATGCCCATCCCGAGCTGAGCAATGAGTTTCATCTGGTGAACCTGGAGATGCGCGCCGGAAAGCCGCGCGTCGAAGCTTTGCACAATCTGGCCGCCCGCACCGGCGTCAGCGACATTCGAGCTCTGGTCGCAACTCTGGTGCAGACTGATCGTTTTGGGACCAGCGTGGCTCAGGCTCTGCGGGTGCACTCCGATTCACTGCGTACGGAGCGCCGCCAAAGAGCCGAAGAACAAGCCGCCAAGACCACCATCAAGATGGTCATCCCCCTGGTGTTGTTCATTCTGCCCTCCCTCCTCGTGGTTACGATTGGGCCAGCTATCATTCAACTGGTCCGTACGTTGATGCCGGTAGGAGGACATTGAAGTCGCCCTCGCCACAGGACCGAACCTAGGAGTTGTGATGCCCGCGGCAAGTCCCCAAGGATATGTGTTCAATCGGACGCGCCAGGCGTATCTGGCCACGCGGCTGCGCGTCGCCGGGACCCACTGGACGCGCTTGTGCGGTTTGATGGGTACGGATTCGGCAAAGTTCGGCGCTGGCCAGGGCTTGTGGATCGTCCCTTCCCACGGCATCCACACCTTCGCCATGCGTTTTCCGATCGACGTCATTTATCTCGACGGGAACAAAGTCGTGGTTTACGCTAAACCAAATCTGAAACCGTGGCGTGTGGCCCCCGTCCGCATGCGGGCGGCTTCGGTTCTGGAGCTCCCGAACGATACGCTACACTCCACAGGAACCACGATCGGCGACCAGATCGAAATTGCTTTGGGCACGCCAGGGGAGGCCAGCACCGCGTGAGCAATGATCTCAAACTGCTGGTGGAGTGGTCGTCACCGTGGGAAGAATTCCGCACCGCGATCCGGCCGGCTTTGGTACGCTCTCCGCGTGCATTGGCCGGTGAGGCCCACACCGGCTTATTCCCCTACCGCGGCATGCTGGGTTCCTGGCTGGCGGAAATCCTGCTGTTCGTCGGGTTCATGGTTGTGACTCGGGGAATGGACAGCATGCGTCCGTTTCAAACGCCCCCTCCTGCCAAGTACGACGTGATTTATTATTCCGGCGAGGAATTGCCGAAGATTGCTGACGCCGGCGGAGCCCGCTCCGGCCGCTCCGGCCGCTCCGGCGGGCGGGAAGCTCACCATCCCAGCCAAGCCATCCGCGTGGCCCGCGGCGAGTCTTTGCGGGAAAAGGTGGTCGATGCGCCCAAGCTGAATTTGCCGCGCTCCGATTCCGCCGTCGCTAATTTGCTGGCGTACAAGCCTGTGCCTGGACCTCCTCCAGCGGAAGGATTGAAGCCATCGATGCGAGCCCCGCAGCTCGCGGAAATGGCGGCCGTGGCTCCGCCACCGGAAGTCAATCGCAATCCAATGCGGGCTGAGCCAACGTTTGCCAGCAGCGCCGTTCCCCCAGCCCCCACGGCCCAAGACATGGCTCCCCTGCGCCTGCCGGGTTCCCAGGCTGTGGAGGTGGTTCCCCCTCCGGTTTCAGCCCCGGAGCAGCTCTCCAACTCGAACCCGAAACTTACGCTTCCCGCGCCCAAAGTCGTCGCGCCCCCGCCCCAAATTACCCGTGAGGTTCCCTCCGAGGGGCCAGGCTTCGGTGCGGGAGAATTACACAGGCAGGTCGTTCCGCCGCCGGCTCAGTTGGGGAACGCCACCGGTGAGCGACGAACCGTGGCGGGTCTAGGCAGCAGCACGGTGGTTCCGCCGCCGGTTCAATTGAGCAATGTCCCCGGCGAAGGGCGAAGCACGGCGGGATTGGGCAGCAGCAAGGTGGTTCCGCCGCCGGTTCAGGTTGGCAACGGCTCGTTATCGCGTGGGGCAGGAGACGGATTCGGTGGTGGCACGGGCGTGGTTCCACCTCCGCCCACGATTTCAGGTGGCTCGTCGCTCACCGGCCGGGGTAGCGGAAACCGTGGCGGCGGGCTCGGCGGCCCAGGGGAAATGGGTGACGTCGCCGCTCCGCCGAGCGGTGGCGGAACTGGAAGAGGCGCCGGAGTGGTCGTCTCCAACCAGCCGGGAGCGAAGCTCGGCGTCCCCGGTGGCGGCGGAATTGGTTCTCTCGCCATGTCCCCAGCCGGGGGGTCGCAACCGGGGTTCGGCGGATCGGGCGGCGGATCGGGCATCAGTCGTGGCAACGGTCCGGGAAGCGGTTTGTCCGGGGAAGGTTCGGGCGCGGGAAGAGACGGAACCGGACACGGTTCAGATCCCAACGCGCGCGGCGGAATTTCTCCCACCGCCGGTCCTGGCGGCACTGGCAACGGGACCAACGGATCGCCAGCCATGCCCGGTGTTTCGGTGAGTGGCGGCACCAGCGTCATCACGCTGCCAAGCTTTAACGAAGGAGCAGACCAACCGAGCGACCCCAAGCGCTCCTCCGCAGGAGAGGATCCGCGTCACGGAATCACAGTGGTGGCAACTTCGCGCTCTGGGGGCGCCTTCAACTTTTACGGCACGCTCAAGGGCGACAAAGTCTACACCATCTACCTTGACACCAGCCTGGGCACGGCGGTCATGGAGTTTTCCGATCCCACTTCGGTCGGCCACCCGAGTCTGCAAGAACTGACTCCGCCACAGCCCATCCGCGCCGACCTGCCCGCAGGGGTTCATCGCTCGCGGCTGGTCATCGCCTGCGTTCTCGACCGTTCCGGATTGGTGCGCAATCAGCAGGTCATCGAGTCCGGCAGCCAGGAAATGACCGCCAAAGTCATGGCTGCGCTGCCCAACTGGAAATTCCGTCCTGCCTTACGTGGCAATCAGCCGGTCGAGGTCAATGCGCTTCTGGGCTTCGATATTGATACGAGCGACCGGTATTAGATCATTGCGCATCTTTCGCCTGAGGCAAAGCACCGGCGCGCTGGAACAATGCTGCCACGTTGTCCCGATAGGCCAGCACCCAGTCTGTAGTCTTCGTAAGGGCACTGGCCAAAGGCGACTCCACCGGCGCTAGCACCCAATCCGTGTGCGCCTGATCCAGCGTCTGTCCCCAACCCGGCTCAACCCGCACCACCTTCAAGTAATCCTTGAAGAATTGCTCTCCGTACAAGTCATGGCGGTCGTCCACTACGACTTTCGTCTGCGGATAGAGGCGGTAGATCAGATATCCGCCCCAGTAGTCGGGGCAGAAAATTGGCTGCCGAATACCCCGTGCCGCAATCGCGTCGACAGCCTGGACAGGAAAACGCGTTGCGTCAAAGTGGGCGTCCATGAGACGGCTGGAACCCAGTCGTCCGCCGTGGAGGCCAACCCACAGCCCGAGAAGCACCGCAAGCGCGGGCCAGAAGTGCCCGCGCAAGGAGACTTCCATGCTGGCCATCCGCGATGTGTAGGACTCGTAGCGTAAAACCAGTCTCCGCAACCACGACGCCCGTTCGGTGTTTGCCCCAGCTCCGGCGATCGTCCGCGACAAAATCGGGGCGGCGACCAGCATCAGCAGAAGGGACGAAACGGGCAGATTGCGGGAGGCATATAGGCCGCTGCTCACCGCAAACAGAACCACCAGCAACTGCGAAAGGCGCGGCCTGGGCCGCGCTACGGCCAGAGCCCCAATCGCAATCACCAGCAACACGGCAAAGCACTGTGGCGCTACTCCATGAAAATCCGGTGAGCGGAACTCGTCGATGTGGCTCATCAAAAAGCGGTTTGTAAGGTACTCATAGATGTGCAGGTGAAGCTTGTAACCGTAAGGATTTACGAACGTCGCCAGCAGGGAGAGCAAAGTAATACTTCCCAGCCGCTGCAGCCGGCGCTCTGCCGCGTGCCGCTTCCCGCGCTCCTGGACCGCTGCGTATCGAATGCACGTCGCGGCCAGATAAAGTCCGAGTAACAGGAAGCCGGTCACGAACCCGCCATGCAGGTTCACCCAGAACAACATCAGGACCGGCAGCCACGACAATCGACGATCTTTGGCCGGCCCGACTGCCGTCTCCCAGAAATCCAGCGCCTGAAACCAGATGACGGTAAACAACCAGCTCAGAACGTGCGGCCGCGCCAATAGATGGATGGCCGACGCTCCCATCGAGAGCGCCAGCAAAACCACGCCGATCGCCAGATTTGCCCCGCGAGCCAGGGCGAAGCGAAGGGTCAGCGCAAACGTCAGCGCAATCACGACGGCGGTGAAACCCACCACGCCGTTCAGCCCCGCCCAGTGGTGGAAAGCCGCGATCATCACGTCATAAAGCCATTCCCAAGCGTACCAGGCATGCCCGCTCATGGTGGAGGAGAACACATCGACGCGCGTGAAGGTGTGGGTGTGCAGCATCTGCTGCCCGTTGCGGATATGCCAGCCGATCCCGGCATCCCCCAGCAGCCGCGAGGCAGACACGCCGCAGCTCAACGAGGCCAACAGGGCCAGAAAAACCAGGTCGGTCACGGATGGCAGCAGGTAACGCATCCAGCCGGCAGCCGGCGAATGCGCCGTAAGTCGTGGCAACGGTGCTTGCAAGGTCGTCAAGGCGTCCTGTCTCTAGCGAGGCAAGCTGCTCGCCATCTTACTATGGGAGGGACGAAACCGAGGCGAAACGGATCGCTGAAACTCATCGAGCTAGAATCACGGATGAAACCTGACGTACCCCATTCCCACCCGCATGTGATGGAGTACGGAGTCCGAAAAAGTCGCGGCTAGGACCAATCCCAGCCCCGCGTGCACCACCCCCAGCGGAAAAATGTTGCGGAAGCGGCGAAACGTCTCGCAGAAGAAAAGTGCACCGATGAAACTGGCCAGGCACAATATTGGACTGGGAATGTGCGCCGCGCCAAACAGGACAGCTGTAACCAGCACGGCCGGTTTGCCGCCCAACACCGATTCTATCCGGATGTAGAAAAACGACTGCAGGACGAACTGCTGCGCCAGAGCCCAAATGGCATATTGCCCAGCCTGGCGAAATGGCAGCACATGCGACGGCCCAGAGCCCCTGCCGAGCAGAGCGCACAACGGAATCATGGCAGCCAGAAACGCCCCTCCCAGCACAATCCACCCGCTGCCAGCCGCCGGCGGCGGAGCAATTCCCATCTGCTGTGCGGAGAAGCGGCCACCGAATGCGAACAGCAGGATGCAGACCGTTGCCAGGGCGATGCAGAGAGTATTCACTGGGCCCACCGGCGTCCACAGCGCGGCTTCGATAAGACCGTAGACGACAGCAATCTGCAGGCAGAGCACCCCGTCCCAGCCCGGCCTTGGGCGCGCGCTTCTCCTCCCTGCATGAGTTAACTCAGAGCTGGCTAAGGTGTCGGCTAGAAAACTTTTCGAGGCCTGCGGCATTGCCATGAATCTTATAAAGTGACACTCATGGACGGCAAGCGAATACCGCGGGTGGTGGTGGTCGGCGGCGGGTTCGGCGGCCTGTTGGCCGCCCGCTCAACTGCCCGCCTTCCCGTCCAAGTGACGCTGGTCGACCGCAAGAACCATCACACCTTTCAGCCTCTGCTGTACCAGGTAGCAACCGCAGGCTTGTCTCCGGGAGAAATTGCCGCACCCATCCGCGGCATTCTTCGCGGGCGCAATGTCGAAGTGCTGATGGGTGAAGTGCAGGCCTTCGATCTGGGGCGGCGCGTGGTCAAACTGCGCGATCTGGACGTTCCGTATGACTATCTCATCGTCGCGGCGGGGGCCAGCCATGCATATTTCGGACATGACGAATGGGAGCCGCTGGCTCCCGGCCTCAAGACGATTGAGGATGCTATCGAAATCCGCCGCCGCATCCTGCTGGCCTTTGAGCTGGCGGAGCGCCATGCCGCCAGCGGCGAGGGCCAGGTGCAGTTGAATTTCGTGATCGTGGGCGGTGGCCCTACCGGCGTGGAATTGGCCGGCACGCTGGCCGAGATCGCTCGCCGCGTCCTAGCCGATGAATTTCATGCCATTGATCCCAAGCGGACCCGCATCGTGCTGCTGGAAGGCGGCCCGCGTGTTCTGCCGGCCTATCCCGAAGACCTTTCACGCAGTGCGGAAGAACAGCTGCGACATCTCGGCGTGGAAGTGCGTACTTCGACCATGGTCACTGGGATCGAACCTGCCGCAGTCCTCATGGGTGAAACTCGTCTGTCCGCAGCCGTGATCCTCTGGGCGGCGGGCGTCGCCGCTTCCCCGCTAGGCAAGAAACTAGGAGCACCGGTCGACCGAGCCGGCCGCGTGCTGGTCGAGCCCGACCTGAGCCTCCCCGGCCATCCCGAAGTGTTCGTCATTGGCGATCTCGCTTCCCTCAAGGACGAAAATGGCAAGCCCCTGCCGGGCGTGGCGCCAGTCGCCATGCAGCAAGGCAAAGCAGTCGCTCACAACATCGCACGCGACCTAAAGGGTGAACCACGCAGGAACTTCCACTACCTGGACAAAGGCAGTCTCGCCACCATCGGCCGCTCCGCCGGCATTGCTCAGTTCGGCAAGTTGCACATCTCCGGCTTCGTCGCCTGGCTGTCCTGGCTTTTCATCCACATTTTCTTTCTCATCGGCTTCCGCAACCGCATCATCGTATTCATTCAGTGGGCGTGGTCCTACTTCACCTATGAGCGCGGCGCCCGCCTGATCACGGGCGACACCAACCTGCCCGGTTGGACAGAATTGCAGGCAGAGAAAACTCCATCCCGTGCGGCAGATTAAAGGCACTCCTGTCGCTTTTTTCCTTTCCGGGTTACGCCGCACGGTTTATTCATCCTGCTTGCGTTTTTGAGAGACAATAGAGGCGAGGGGCCACCCCGATGAAGCTCTTGGTTTCGCGTGCGCTCTCTGGTCTGCTGGCTGGATTGGTCCTGTGTACCTTCTCCACTTCTTCTCCCGCCGAAGTGCTGAAGATCGTGGTCGATGACACCATTCATCCCATCACTGCCGAGTACATCGACCGCGCCATCCAGGACGCCGATAGCCACAAAGACGCAGCCTTGTTGATCGAGATCAGCACGCCCGGCGGCCTGCTCGATTCTACCCGCGACATCATCGAGAAAATTCTGGCCTCGCCGGTGCCCGTGATCATCTACGTTACCCCTAGCGGCAGCCGCGCCGCGTCTGCTGGATTTTTCATCCTGGAGAGCGCCGACATCGCCGCAATGGCCCCCGGCACAAACACGGGCGCGGCCCATCCCGTCAGCCTCTTTGGCGGCAAGATGGATGACGTGATGAAGGAAAAGATCGAGAACGACTCCGCCGCCTTCATGCGATCGTTCGTTTCGAAGCGCGGCCGCAATGTCGAAGTGGCGGAAAGCGCGGTGCGCCAGTCGAAGTCCTTCACCGACCAGGAAGCGCTCACTCAGAACCTCATTGACTACGTCGCTCCCAGCGAAGAAGCGTTGTTCAAGCAGATTGCCCAGAAACCGGTGAAGCGCTTCGGCGGGCAGACCATCACACTCAACCTTGTGGGCGAACCGATCCGCGTGTTTGAGATGACGCTCAAGCAGCAGATCCTGGCGTACCTCATGAATCCGAACATCACGTTCCTCCTGCTGGTTGTCGGCGCGCTGGCGCTTTACGCTGAGTTCAACCATCCCGGAGCGGTGGTGCCGGGCACGGTGGGCGTGATTTTCATTCTGCTGGCCGCCTTCGCGCTTGACCTTCTCCCGATACGCTTTGCGGCTTTGGTGTTGATCTTGCTTTCCTTCGTTTTGTTCGCGCTGGAGGCTAAGTTCGCGACGCACGGGGTGTTGGCCATCGGCGGCATCGTCACTCTCACCTTGGGCGGACTCTTGCTCGTGGACGCGCCCATTCCGGAAATGCGAGTGCATGTGCTAACCGCGTTGGCAGTGAGCATTCCCTTTGGCTTGATCACCGTATTCCTGATGAGCATCGCCCTGAAGGCTCACGCCAACAAAGTGGTCACCGGTCCGCAAGGACTGGTCGGTGATGTTGGATTGGCGCACACCGATCTTTCGCCTCGCGGCAAGGTTTCCGTTCATGGGGAGCTTTGGGATGGTGTCGCTTCCGTCCAGGTGCCCGCTGGACAGCCGGTCGTCGTGCGCAAGGTGGAGGGACTGGAACTTCAGGTGGACCCGGCACCCCCGTTCGCGCACGTTCCCTCTCCGAGCGGGCTGTAACTGGCGGATTGGCGAATCTGGCCAGACACCCCCGGCGTCCGCGAATCACCGCATCCTTCCGCCCAAGTGCGATACAATCCGCCGCAGAAGCAGGGGAGGCGTAAATGGAACTCGGATTCGGCTTCACCACCATTGTCATCATCATCGTGTTTCTATATCTCTTGAGCTCAATCAAGATCTTGGCGGAATACGAACGCGGCGTCATTTTCCGCCTCGGCCGTCTGCTTCCGACCGCCAAGGGCCCGGGCATTATCCTCGTATTTGTTCCGCTGGACCGCCTGGTCCGGGTCTCACTTCGGCAGGAAGCTCTCGAAGTTCCGCCGCAAGACATCATCACCCGCGACAACGTGACCCTCAAAGTAAACGCCGTCATTTTCCTGCGCGTGATGGAGCCGAACAAAGCGGTGGTCGAAGTTTCCAATTATGTCTACCAGACTTCGCAGTTCGCGCAGACCACTCTGCGCTCCGTGCTCGGCGAGCAGGAGCTGGATGAATTGCTCTCTCACCGCGAAAAAATCAACCTGCGTCTGCAGAGCATCCTCGATACTCATACCGCCCCCTGGGGCGTGAAAGTCACAAACGTCGAGGTCAAGCAGGTGGACATGCCGGAGTCCATGCTGCGCGCCATGGCCAAGCAGGCGGAAGCCGAACGCGAGAAGCGCTCTAAGATTATTCATGCGGAGGGAGAATTCTCCGCCGCGCAGCGCCTGGTGGACGCGGCTCATCTCCTGGCCACGGAACCCGTCAGCGTGCAACTGCGCTATCTGCAGACTCTGACCGAAATTGGTGTCGAAAAGAACACCACGGTCATCTTCCCGGTTCCGGTGGATTTCTTCTCCGGCCTGCAAAAGATACTGGCAAGTCCCGGGGCGGAAGGTTCACAGCCGGCCAAGGGCTGAGCGAGGAATGGAGGCAAAGCCTTTTGGAGCAGGAAATGTCTGGTTCTGACGACACTGAGATCACTTTGGGTACGGGTAAGATGCTGGCCCTGTTTTTTGGTCTGGTAGCTTTGTGCGCCGTATTCTTCGGCATGGGATTCAAGCTGGGGAAAAGTTCAGCCGCTCCGCTGGCCCCAGCCGGCGATGCTTCGACGGCCGCCGTGAGCAGTGGCAGCGGGGTTCGCCCCTCGGCTGACAAACCCGCCCGCGATGCCGGCGCCAGCCCGTCTCCCGATCTCGCTTTCTACAAATCATCCCGGCAGGCAGAAGCTGACACGCCGCCGGCATCGAGCAACCCCGCAGCCGCCGCGAACAGTGCTCCGAACCCCGCTCCATCGTCCGGTGAGACTGCGCCCACGGATCCTTCCCTGGCACCGCCCGCCAACGGATACTACGTGCAGGTAGCCGCCGTCAGCAAGCAGGAGGACGGCGAAGCTTTGGTCGATGCCCTCAAGAAAAAACAGTATCCTGCCTTCTCCTCTCCGGGCCCCGACAAGCTTTTTCACGTTCAGGTCGGCCCTTTTGCGGAGGTTAAAAACGCCGAAGAAATGCGCGCCAAGTTGATGAGCGATGGCTACAATCCAATTCTCAAGAAATAACTCCGGAATTTAGATGACAAGCCTTGAGGTATAACTCCATACCGTGTAGCCGGCCCTCAGAAACCTGAACCTTCAAGACTGAGATTCTCCGCATATTGACACCGGTCAATTCATGGTCTATTGGTATTTCACCATGACGCCTCCGGACCAGACGCTCGATCGCGCATTGCACGCCATCGCCGACCCGACCCGCCGCCGAATTCTGCGGACGCTGAAGATTCGCGGCGCATGTTCCATCGGCAAGGACGTAGGCCTCTGCGCCTCTGACATTGAAGATCGAATTCATCTCTCGCAGCCCACGATTTCCCATCACATGTCGATTTTGCGGAAGGCAGGATTGGTGGAGACCGAGAAACTCGGCCAGTGGGTTTGGTATCGCCGCAATGAAAGCGCCCTGCGGGAGTTTGGCCGAACCTTGCGGCGCAGTCTCTAGCCATCTATCCCATCACGGCGGCTTGGCTCTTCTGCAGCAAGCGCCGGGCTTGCGAGATCAGGTCGGCAACTTCGAAGGGTTTTACCAGGAATGGTATCTGCTGCTGTTGCAGGAAGGCGCGAGTATCCGCTTCCACCGGTCCGGAAAACGTAAACAATACGTGCTTCTCAACACTCGGGCATCTCTCCGCCAGCCACTGGCAAACCAGGCTAGCATTCCATCCCCCCGGCATCTTGCCGTTGATGATGACCGCATCGAAGGATCCCGTCAGCAACTTCGCTTTGACTTCATCCTCATTCATCGAAGTTACTACCTGCGCTCCGGCTCCGGTCAGCACGTCCCGCTCAAACTCGAGCACTGCTTCTTCGTCCTCCACCAAAAGGATGCGCCCCTCGATCGCCAATTCATGCCGCGGTGGCATGGATAAGACTTTCTCTGGACCAGCACTCGATCCCGCCGAAGGCAAGCGCAGCTCGATGACGGCTCCGCCTTCCTCGCGGTTCCGTGCCGAAATATCGCCGCCATGCTCCTTGATAATCCCGTAGCAAATACTGAGCCCCAGCCCCGTGCCTTTGCCCACGCTCTTAGTCGTATAGAACGGATCAAATATCCGCTTCGGTTCCTTGATGCCCGGGCCCGAGTCCTGAAACTCAGCCCGCACCTGCCCGTTCCGCGCACACACCAGGACTTTCAGCTTGCCGCTCTTCCCCGTCTCGAGCATTGCGTCCACGGCGTTGTTGATAATGTTGAGAAACACTTGTTCCAGCTGGTGGGGATCAGCCGTCACCAACGGAAGGTCTGGCTCAATCTCGCGTTCTAGTTGAATCCCATTGACCTTTAGGTCGTATTCGCGCAGAGAGAGTGTTTCATCCAGTACTTTGCAAACATCCACGCGCTGCCGGTGCGGCTTGCGCTGCCGCGCGAAAGACAGCAGGTTCTGCACCACGCGATGCGTGCGCTGTGCCTGCTTGAACAGCTTGCTCACAAAGTCGGCGGCGCGTTCGCTGAGGGGTTCGCTTTCCAACAGCTGCGAGTACCCCAGAATTGCCGTGAGCGGATTATTGAGTTCGTGGGCCACGCCCGCAATTAACTGCCCGACCGCCGACATCTTTTCGCTCTGCAGCAACTGTTCTTGCGCCCGGCGGAGGTCCTCATAAGCCCGGCAAGTTTCCTCGTAAAGACGCACTTTTTCGATGGTGGTGGCGAGTTGGCGTCCGGTCGCCACCAGCAGATTTTCGTCGCCGCTGCTGTACTTGCTCAGGCCGTTTCGGCTGATCCCCATCATTCCCAGCGGCCGGTCGGTTCCCCATAGCAAGACCCAAATCCACGAATCCGGGCTGCCGGCGGAGATAAATTGCTTAACCAGCTCGGGAAGATGTGGCAAATATTCGGGCGTAATCACTTCCGTGCGTGAACGGGTGACCAGTTCGCCGAAGCCTCCGGGCAAACTGATTTCCGGAGAGCGCCCACTCTCTTTGTCAGCGTGCCCCCAATCCGCCCGACGCCGGAAGGTAGTTTCATTGGACTCCGTGACATAAATGGACCCAGCCTGCGCGCTCAGAAGCGAGATCACCTGGCGCAACGTAAGGTTCAGGATTTCGTCCAAGTCAAACGATTGGCTGGCGATCATGGCCATCGCATTCAGCGCATTCAATTCGCGGTTCCGGCGGCGAATTTCGTCTTCCGCCTGCCTCTTTTCCGAAACATCGAGGAGAAAACCCTGAAAGCGCTCGATTTTGCCCGTACCGTCACGGGTAGCAAAGCTGCTCTCTGTGGCGCTCAACAGCGTGCCATCTTTTCGCCGCAAATGCACTTCAAAGTTTCTAACGTAGTTATGCAGTTCCATTTCACGGCGAAACATCTCGCGCCGCTCGGGAGACACATAAACTTCGGCGTCGAGGTTCAGCCCCATCAGTTCCTCGCGGCTGGTGTGCCCCAACATGCGCACAAAGGCATCGTTACAATCCAGCAGTCTTCCGTCGGGCGTCGCCACAAACACTCCCTCTTGCATCTGTTGGAACAGGAGCCGGTATTTCTCCTCTGCGGTTTGCCTGTCGGTCACGTCCCGGATCACATGGATGGTGCCCTTGAGCTTGCTTCCGTGATCCATATAGGACGATGTAGAAACCATGGAGAACCCGCCGAAGCAAGGGTCCGGCCCTTCGTACAAGTCTTCTTCATCGTGGCAGTAAGGGCATCCGCTCCACTTCCCGTGAGCTTGCGGAAGGGACACTTCACAAGTGCTTCCGACCACATCTGCCGGTGCTTTCCCCAGGCGGATCAGCAAGCCGCGATTGGCCTTCATGATGCGAAAACTGGGGTCGTGCAGCAACACCGCATCATGGATGGAGTCAAAAGTGTTGGCCCACTGCCGATGCGAGCGCAGGATCTGTTCCAGCAACCGCAGATTTTCAATCGCAAGCCCCAGCTGGTGGGCTGTGGTGGATAGAAACTCCAGTTCCTCGGGCGTGTAAGAGACCTGCCGTCCGCTGCCCAACGTCAAAGTTCCGATGACGGACTTTTTTCCCGTCACTGGCACCAGAATGCAGTGATGGAAGCCTTCTTTTTTCAGATAGGGACGAGCCGCCTCATCCGTGGCTGAAATTTTGACCGTCAGCGGTACCCCGCCGCCCAACGTGCGCTCGAACCCGTCGTCCTTGGGAACCGCGATCCGGTCGCGAAGAAATTCCGGGGAGAGCCCAATCTGTTGCGCCATCACCATCTTGTCGCCTTCCAGCAGACGGAACCACCCTGCCTTTGCTCCCATCAGCGTCTTGAGCTCTTCCAGCGCGGTTGCCATGATCGGCCCTGGCTGCTGGGCCTGGGTCATGCTGGTGGTCAGAGCATTAATCACGCCCAACCGGCGCGTGCGCATCTTGGAATCATCCAGGACGACTAACAACATGCTCATTCCCAGCAGCAAGTCTGCCGTCAGGCCGAACTCCGGAGGAACATGGGCGGTGAGAGGATCCCACGCCGGGTGCAACCATAGGAGGCTAAGGCTCAGCATCCACGGTCCAATCTCGAGGCGCGCCCAGCGATAACGGACCAATTGGACGGCAGCCACCAACGCGATCAGGCGGTAGGAGACTTCCAGTACCACAAGCAGGGTTGGTGAATCGGGCCACCGCAGTTCCCGGGCCAGCGCCAAACCCACGATCGGGACGGAAACCAGCAGTAGCGGCCGCAGCAGTTTGCGGGAGTGAGTGTAGTCGAAGAGCGCCGCCGCAAACAGGCAAACCGCTACAATAAACGCGCCTTCCGAGAATGCTTCGACATAGCGCGAGGCCAAACCAGGAACATGCCCATGCAACGTCCAGCGGGACGCGAGATACGACAGCCACCCGAAAATCCAGACCAGCAGGTAGCGCTCGCGAAAGGTGCGGTACACCACCAAACTGGCGGCCAGCACGATCAGTGCGACCGATTCTTGCGCAACCAGCCTGGGGACAGTGACGTCCCCGGCAGCGTACCACGAGCACCAGATAAGAATGTTCATCGCGGCGAGGGTAAAACGCCCCCTCTCTTCTTAGCATGGCCGTACCCGTTACCAATGCGTTTTCCCCTGTCCCTTGGTTACTTTGGAAACCTGAGGACTGGGGTAGAATTGGCCGTAGACTGAATCCAGCCATGGCACTATTACCCGAGCGCATTCTGGTCGTTGATGACGAGGAGGCCATCCGTGAGATTGTGTCCTCCATGCTGAGCGCGGGCGGTAAGTACACGTGCCGCCAGGCCGCCTCGGGCGCCGAGGCCTTGGCTTTGTTGGAGTCCGGGGAAGAGTTCGCGCTCATGCTTTCCGACCTGATGATGGCCGGCATGGATGGGATTGCCCTGCTGGAGCGCACCAAGGAAAAAACTCCGGACATGCCCGTGGTGATGGTAACCGCGGTGCACGATATCTCGGTTGCCCTGGCCGCGATTCGTAACGGCGCCTACGATTACCTGCTCAAACCCTTCGAGCGCGAACAACTATTGGCGACGGTGCGCCGGGCCATGGAAAATCGCCGCCTGAAGCTGGAAAATCGCGCCTACCAGACCGAGCTCGAAGCCAAAGTGCAGGACCGCACCCGGAAGTTGCAGGGCACCATGCGCGACCTGGAACGGTCCTACGACATCACGCTCGAGGCCTTGGGCGATGCTCTCGATCTCAAGGATGCGGAAACCGAAGGCCATTCCAGGCGGGTCACGGCGTTCACCATCGCCATCGCCAAACATATGGGCCTTCCCGAGAAGGACATTCCTGTAATCGCGCGCGGCGCGTTTCTGCACGATATCGGTAAAATGGCCATTCCCGACGCCATCCTCCGCAAACCCGGCGCACTGACGCCGGACGAAATCACCATCATGCGGGAACACTGCTATCACGGGTATCAGATGCTGCGGAAGATTCCCTTCCTGCTGGAAGCTTCTGACATCGTCTACTCCCATCAGGAGCGATTCGATGGGACCGGCTATCCACGCGGATTGAAGGGTGATGAAATTCCCCTCGGATCGCGTATCTTTTCCGTGGCCGACACTCTGGATGCCATCACCTCCGATCGTCCCTACCGCCCCGCGCAAACGGTGGCCGCCGCGCGCGAAGAAATTCAGCGCTGGTCTGGCCGGCAGTTCGATCCCCAGGTGGTGCGTGTTTTCATGTCCATGCCCGAAGATCGATGGGAAGTTTTGCGCAAGGAAATCGACTCCCAAATCCACGGCTTCGCTTACTCCGCGGCCAAGGGGCGGTAACGCCGCAGTCGGTTCTCGTTATTTCCCCACGCCAAGCCTGAACTTTTTCATCTCTTTTCGGAGCGCAAACTACTGCGAGCGTATGCGTTTCTTTTGGGGAGAAAACTCATGAAGATTTCTGCGACCCTGTTAATTCTCTTCTTCACAGCTATGGCTGCCCTGGCCCAGGAACACCCGGCGATTGCGGCACAGCCCAATACCGTTTACGTTGGCGCCGATGGCAAATTTGAGGCCAACCCAGACACCGCGGTGCTGCAATTCAATATCTCGGCGCAGGAGGAAAGCTCAAGCGCGGCCTACGAGCAAGCAGCCAAAGCCGCGGAGCAGTTCCGCGAAATTCTACGTTCCAACGGGATCGAGCCCCAAACCGCCGAAATCAGCTCTTTCTCGCTGCAGCCGGTCTACGACTACAGAAATCCCAATCAGAAGCTTGTCGGCTATCGCGTGAACGCCAATGTCTCGCTGAAGTTGAAGGACTTCTCCAAGATTCCAAAGATTCTGCCGCAATTGGCCGCCATTGACGTCACGGAAAACCAGAATCTGAGTTACACCTTGGAAAACATGGACGAAGCCAAAGCCAAGGCCGTGGAAGACTCTTACCACCGGGCTCGCGAGTCGGCCGCAGCGCTGGCGAAGGCTGCCGGGCGCAGCCTGGGCGAACTCTCCTACGCCTCGGTGGACACGTTCGAGCCCGTCCGTCGCATGCTTCCGTTGGCGGTGAGAGCGATGTCCGTAAATGGCGGCCTTGCCGCCGTCCCGGCGCCGACCGAGGAATTCAGCCCGCAGACCATCACCGTGACCGCGCACGTGAACGCGCTATTCACCTTGAAATAAAGTAAGGTTGGAGTTCTGTTCTCAGCGCGGAATGCGACTGGCATCGAGCGTCACCTCTCGCTGGATGACCATCTCGACCGTGGTGCCTGCGTCCAGCTTGACGTCACTGCCCCGGCTCAGCAAGGCGGACGCCACGCCCACCGCTCCGCCCAAACCAGCACCCAGGCCGGCTGCGCCGCGGCTGCCGGTAGTGAGGCCTCCAATCACCGCGCCCCCGCCGGCTCCGGCGATTCCCCGCTCCGCCGCCTTGGTTGTTTTTTCCCCCGTCTGACCGTCCTCCCGCACCGTGCCTTCTTGATCTTTGATCGAAGCTTTATCGGCGCCGGGCGCGCTTTCCAGCGCTCCGGGCAGCATCACGGTGTAGCCACTGGGGTAGATGAGGGTGGTGAAGTGCATGAGCACCTCCGCCCTGCCCTTGACGTGTCCCGCCCGTTGGATGTGACTGATCCTCCCTTGCACGTAAGTCCCGGCGGGAATCAGAATGCGCTCGTTCACCACCACCGGAAATGTCGTCTCCGCATAGACCGCGTCTCCTTCGCGGGTATTTTTGGTCGAAATAGTCTGCTTGAGCATGATCGGGACTTTGGTGCCCGCCGGAATGTTGAGTACATTCGGGTTTGCGACGGCAACAGGAGTGCTAGAGGTGCTGGCCGGACCGCTGGACCCGGATTGTCCCCATGCCAGGGCGGACACTAACAACACAGTCGATAGGACACGCATCGTTTTACTCCTGACCGTTCCACAGAAGTCGCGCCCGGGTTCGTTCCACCGTGAAACAAGGCAATTATAGGCGGTTCTGGGGGAATGCACATTGGCTTGCTGGTGGGATGCGCCGCAGCTAGGACTCAGTTGTATCCGCAAATCTGGCCAATGACGATCACTTGTAGATCAGATATTCTTGCCGCAGCTGCTGGAATTTCTCCAGGGCATCCTGCCAATCCTGCGCGATGCGCCTTGGGTCTTGACCCTGGGAAATAGCGTCGTACACCGACTGGTTCAGCAATAGCTCAATCATGCGTTCCATGTGAAACTGTTGCGGATACAGCTTGTGCAAAGCGGAAGCCAGTTCAATGCCCAACTCTGGCGCATCGAGCGCATTGCGCGCGGTCAGGATGATGTTCACCCCCTGACATTTCTCGCCCTCGTAAGCGCTAGCGCTGGGAGTGAAGCTGGTTGGCACAAAACGAACTCCTGAAATCCCCCTCGCATTCAAGTACGCGGCCAATTCGCGGCCGTTGATCCAAGGTGCGCCCAGCAACTCAAACGGAGTGTCCGTTCCCCTGCCGACGGAGACATCTGTTCCCTCAACCAGCGCTACGCCGGGATAGAGCGTCGCCTCCGTCAGGCCGCGGAGGTTGGGTGACGGATTCACCCATGCCAGCCCCGTCGAGTCGAACCAGTCACCGCGCATCCAGCCTTCCATGGGAACGACTGTCAGGCGGGCGTTCAGGTTGCGTTCAGCATTGAACATTTTCGCCAGTTCCGCCATCGTCATTCCATGTCGCACGGGGACTGGAAAGTAATTTACGAAGCTCTCGCGTCCGGCGTCGGCAATTGGTCCCTGCACGAAAGACCCAGTAATCGGATTCGGACGATCAAGCACGATGATTTCGATTCCCGCCTTGGCCGCCGCTTCCAGAAAATATCCCAGCGTCGTCTCGAAGGTGTAGAAGCGCGCTCCCGCGTCCTGAATATCCACCACCACGGCATCCAACTTCTTGAGCACTTCAAGCGGCGGCCGCCGCGCGGCTTCAGTCGCGCCATATACGCTGTACACGGGCACGCCCGTCGCTGCATCCTTCGAGTCCCCAATGGCGGTCGTATCCAGCGTGCCTGTCACCCCGTGCTCCGGGCTGAAGATAGCATCGAGCGAAACGCCAGGTGCGTGTGCCAGCACATCAATGGTTCGGCGGCCTTGCGAGTCCACCCCAGTCTGATTGGTCAGCACGCCGATTTTCTTCGCCTCCGTGGTTCCGCGAATCACATCGAAGTTGTGCGCTTCCAAGACATCGATCCCCGCCAGCGCCGATCCATTGCGCACACTCAGCCGCCGCGCGGCGGTCTGCGTCTCGTTGTAGCCGGTAATGCTCTGCCAGCGCAGCGCTTCCTGCTCGCCGGCCGTCAACGGGAGCGCCGCCGACACAGCGGTTGCGATTTTCTCGCGCAGGGCAATCGCATTTCCCTTTCCTCGCGGATGTACTGCGTTGGTCAGAATGATGATGAACGTGCGAGTTGTCGGATCAATCCACAGCGAAGTGCCCGTGAACCCTGTATGCCCGAAGGATCCCACCGGCAGCAGCACCCCGCGATTGCTGGAAAACGGCGAGTCGATGTCCCATCCCAATCCGCGTAGAACTTCTGAGTCCACTGGCTGCTGCGGCGTGCTCATCTTCTCGACCGAAAGCGGCGAAAGAACCGGGCTGCCAATCAGCAGAGCTTGCGCAAACTTCGAAAGATCGTCCGCGGTCGAGAACAAACCCGCATTCCCTGCTACTCCGCCCATACGCCGCGCCGTCGGATCATGCACTACCCCGCGCAGCATGCGGTCGTGCTCATCGTATTGGGTCGGCGCGATTTTCGACCGCCACGCCGCTGGCGGCAAAAAGCGTGTGTGCGTCATTTTCAATGGCGCGAAGATATTCGCCGCACAGTATTTGTCGAGCGTGGTCTCCGCCACCTTCTCCGCTAACGCGCCCAGAGTAATGAAGTTGATATCGCTGTAGAGAAAGCGCGCTCCCGGTGGAAAAATGGGCTTTGTCTCGTAAACCATTCGCAGCGTAGCCTCACGACCCTCCCACGGCTGTTTCTGGTCTAAATCCTCAGGCAGGCCAGAGAAGTGCGTGAGCAACTCGCGCACGGTGATGTCCTCTTTATCGTTCTGCGCGAATTCCGCAATGTACTTCGCCACCGGATCGTTCAGCCGGATTTTGCCGCGTTCCACCAATTGCATGACAGCGGTCGTGGTGGCCACGACCTTGGTCAGCGATGCCAGGTCGAAAATGGTATCCACGGTCATCGCCTCGCGTCGTGGCTCAAGCGATCTGTGGCCGAAGGCTTTCCGGTAGATCACGCCTCCGTTGTGCCAAACCAGCACTACCGCGCCCGGAATCTGCCCGTCGCCGATGGCCTCCTGGACGATGGAATCGAGAACACCAAGACGTGGAGCAGCCGGCAGCTTTGGTGATACCGCCGCGCTGGAAGCTAGGGACGAAGAAAAGATACCCACGACCAGCCCTGCCACAAGCAGACCGGACGAAAGCCGTCGCCGCGAGTTGGATGTGATTGTGCCGATGCTCTGACTCTACACAACCGCCGTGCCATCGCTCAAGAAACTCAAGTAAGGGGGTGCCCTTGGTGCCACAGGGGAAGGCCAACAGCCACGGCCACGCAGGCAGGGACACTTTGCCGTTCCGCTGTCTCCTTTACCCGCTTACGGAAGTTCTGCTATAACCCGAGCATCGAGCACACAACACACTTGTCTGAAAGCGCTTCTTCGCTGAATACTTCCGCCGCCACTTCCGCGCCCGTTCCTGCCTATGATCAGCAGGATAGCGTTTTCGCGAACGCCTTTGCGGTGCTGCAAACCGCCATTGCCGAACATGCTTTTCCCGCCGCTTCGGTCGCGGTGACCCAGCGCGGACGATTGGTCGCCCTGAAAGCGATAGGCCACTTCACCTACGAGTCCGGCTCTCCGCCAGTAACCACAGAAAGCATTTTCGACTTGGCTTCGGTCTCGAAGGTCGTCGCCACCACCAGCATGGCCATGCTTCTCTATCAGCGCGGCTTGCTCGACATCGAAACCCCGGTGGCGACGATTTTGCCGGAGTTCCTTTCCGGGCCTGGTGAAGACTCTCTGCGCCGCCGGGAAATAAGCCTTCGCATGTTGTTGGCGCACTCTTCGGGCCTGCCCGCGTACGAGAAGCTGTTCTTGCGCGCGCACACTCGAGAAGAACTTCTGGCCGCGGCGTTTGCGACTCCGCTAACAGCTGATCCCGGAACCCGCGCCCAGTACAGTGACATCGGATTCATCATTCTTGGTGTCGCGCTGGAGCGGATTGCCGACGAACCGCTCGACCGTTTCTGCCAGCGCGAAGTCTTCGGTCCGCTGGGCATGCGGCACGCGGTTTTCAATCCACCAGCGCCCAGGCGTTCCGGCATCCCGCCAACTGTGGATGACCGCTCATTTCGCAATCGAATCATTCAAGGCGAGGTGTACGATGAGAATGCCAGCATCCTCGGCGGTGTCGCCGCACACGCTGGCCTTTTCGCCTCCGCCGCTGACGTAGCAATCTTTGCCCACACGATGGTCCATGGCGGCAGCCCGATCCTTCGCCCGGAAACTATCGCTTTCTTCACCAAGCTAGAAAGCACTCCTGCAGGGACCAGTCGCGCACTCGGATGGGACACTCCCTCGTCGCCTTCGCAATCGGGAAAATATTTCTCCCCGAGGTCCTTCGGCCATCTTGGTTACACCGGAACCTCGCTGTGGATCGACCCGGAGCGCCAGCTTTCGGTAACCTTGCTGACCAACCGCACCTGGCCTGATTGTGGCAGTCAGTCGATCAAACAGGTCCGTCCACGATTTCACGACGCGGCCATCGAAGCACTGAACCATAAGCTCTAAACCATCGGTGGATGAACTTAACAACGCGTATGCTCCATAAACTGCCAGACCCCAGTCGCGCAGCGGCAGCATTCGTTAGCCCAGGGCGTGAGCCCAGCGCGGCCGCGATGACCTACCCCGCGCCCAACGGGCGCAATCATCAATACCCCATCACTTTGGAGATGAATTTCTGAACCGCGCTCGTCCCAACTTGTCCCGCCTCACCACCGAGCAGACCAATTCCACCTCAGCGGACCTGGACCTGAAATCTTCCCTCGACATCGCTACGACGATCAACGCCGAGGACGCCAGGGTCGCACCGGCCGTGGAGCGCGCTTTGCCGCAGATCGCCCAGGCCATCGACCTGATTGCGGACGGACTCAAGAAAGGCGGCCGGCTCATCTATATCGGCGCCGGCACCAGCGGGCGCGTCGCTGCTCTCGATGCCGTGGAATGCGGTCCGACCTTCAACACCAGTCCGGAAACTGTGCAGTTCATAATCGCCGGAGGCGCCAAAGCTCTCCGCGTCGCCGTAGAGGCCGGTGAAGACTCGCGCCAGCTGGGCCAGCGCCAGATGGCAAAGAAGAAGCCGGGCAAGAATGACGTAGTCGTCGGCATCGCCGCCAGTGGCCGTACTCCCTTCACCGTTGCCGCAATCGCTTACGCGCGCCGGCGTGGGGCGAAGACCGTCGCCGTCACCTGCAACCGAAACTCCCCGCTGGAAAAAGCCGCGCATTTGGCGATCGTGGCTGAAGTCGGGCCCGAGGTCGTCTCGGGATCAACTCGCATGAAAGCCGCCACAGCGCAGAAGATGATCCTCAACATGCTTTCGACCGGCGCCATGACTCGCTTGGGTTACGTCTATGGCAATTGGATGGTAAATGTTCACTTGAAGAACGAAAAATTGGCGGAGCGCGGCGTCAGCATTCTGCAGCGGGCCGCAGGGGTCAGCCGGGGAGTAGCGCAGAGGGTCCTGAAGCAAGCTGGTAACAAAGTTCCCGTCGCGTTGGTCATGTTGGAAGCCAAAGCGAGCCGCGCTGTCGCCGAGCGTGCGCTGAAATCAGTCAGCGGTCATGTTCGCCGGGCTATTGCCAAAGCAAGAACCACGTAGGGACAGCCGCCCTCGCCTGTCCACCCGTCCCAGAGACCGTGCCCTTCCGATTAACACTTCTCCGCCTGCTTTCCGCTCTCGGCCCCGCTAGAATGGACCAGCACCGCCCATGAGTTGGCCGGGGCCTCATGTTTGGGCTGGCCGCCCCGGGGATAAGATATGGACAAATTCGTAATTCGCGGCGGCACTCCCTTGCTGGGGACGGTTCGCATCAGCGGCGCAAAAAACGCCGCGTTGCCCGCCATGGCCGCCGCCCTGCTCACCGAAGAGCCAGTGATTCTGGAGAACATCCCTCAGGTGCGCGACATCGAGACCACGCGCAAACTGCTGGCCGCCATGGGCGCGGAAGTCGAACTCGGCTACGGTCGCGCCCAACATCGCACCACCCTGTGCTGCCGGAGTTTGACGTCGCCCGAAGCTTCCTACGAACTGGTCAAGACCATGCGTGCCTCGACTCTTGTGCTCGGGCCGCTAGTGGCGCGTTGCGGACGCGCCCGCGTCTCGCTTCCCGGCGGTTGCGCCATCGGAGCCCGGCCCATCGACCTGCACATCAACGGCCTGGAGCGCCTGGGCGCGAAGATCACTCAGGATCACGGCTATGTGGAAGCCAGCGCCGAACGCTTGCGGGGCGCGGAGATTGTCTTCGACAGGATTACGGTCACAGGCACGGAAGATTTACTGATGGCTGCCACTTTAGCCGACGGCGAAACCGTCATGCAGAATTGTGCCCGCGAGCCTGAAATTGCCGACCTCGCCGACCTGCTCAACAAAATGGGCGCACGCATTGAAGGCGCCGGCACCCCGACCATCCGCATAAAAGGGGTTCCCAAGCTGCACGGCGCCAAGCATCGAATTATTCCTGACCGCATCGAAGCCGCAACTTTCATCATCGCCGGAGCTCTCACCGGTGGAGATATCAATGTAGCCGGCTGCGACCCACGCCATCTGGGCGCGCTGCTGCAAAAGCTCGAGGAGGTCGGCGTAAAGACCAAACGTTCCGCGGACTCAGTCCGAGTGATGGGCGATGCTCCCTGCGAGTCCGCTGATGTTGTGACCGAAGAATATCCCGGGTTCCCAACCGACGTACAGGCACAGTACATGGCGCTGGCCACGCAGGCCGAAGGAACTTCCATCATCACCGAAAATATTTTTGAGAATCGCTTCATGCACGCCCAGGAATTGGTCCGTATGGGAGCGAACATCAAGATTGAAGGACGCCGCGCCGTGGTCCGTGGCAAAACTCCGCTGAGTGCTGCCGCTGTGCTGGCCTCCGATCTGCGCGCGTCGGCCTCGCTGGTGCTTGCGGCCCTGGTGGCCGATGGCGAGACTATTATCGACCGCGTGTACCACATTGACCGGGGCTACGAGCGCATCGAGGAAAAGCTGCGCGGCGTGGGCGCGGAGATTCGCCGGATCGGGGAGATCTTCCCCAAACGCCAAGGCGCCGGCGGCACAAGCTAGGGTCTGCTCGGCTTCAGTTCGATCACGAACCCGCCCGAAGCATCATTTCTAGTCATTCCTCGTCAACGATCACCAGCGTGCAAGGGTGCTCCATGGCTGGGCTGGTAATCACACGCAAGGTTTTCTTGTCGCCGGAGACCACCCGGATATCCGCACCTTGGGCTTCCGAAATATAGGTGGTTCCGTCAGCCAACCGGACGAACCCTGAGGGCCACTTGAGCTGCTGCTCCGCGGGAGCATCTTCCCCGCCGTACTTCCACACCGTGTTGCCTGCCTTGTCAACTTCAATCAGATAATAGCCGCGCGGACTGCCATAGCCGTCGCCACTGCTGATGAGGGTATTGCCGTTCTCCAGACGCGTTGCCAGGTAGGGAAACGGAATCTTGTACCGCCAAACAATTTTCTTCTCCGGCGTAACTTCCCACACTTCGTCTTCGGTGCTGGCGCAAATCAAAGTATTGCCATTCGCCAGCCGCCGCACCTGACGCATGGTGGGCTGGGGCCGATGGTTATTGTTTGGAACGTCAAAGTGCCAAATCTCCTCGCCCTTAGGGTTGAACTCCAGGACTGCGTGCTTGCCATTGTCGGCGACCATCGTGTTTCCGTTGGCCAGCCGTTGCGCCGCTTCGGCAATTTCCACGGCCGGCTTGCCGAGACTCCAGACCACTTTCTTGTCCGGCGTCACTTCCTGCACTTCGCCGGTAACGATTAGAATATTTCCGTTCTTAAGCAACTGCACGTCATGGCCGTTGTTGTTAGGGAATGACCACAGCAGTGTGCCATCTTCCTTGATCTTGATCACCGTCTTATTGTGGTGGTCGGCGCAATAGATGTGCGTCTCAGCGCCAAGTGGAAGAACCTGTACCATGACCAGCAAAAAGGCGAACAGCAAGCTGCCAACCCTCAGTTGTCGCATGGGATCTCCACACAATCTGGCTGCGAAGGCTAACAGGAAGAATATGGACCCGCAAGCAGAATGAAATGCGATCCCCCGCAACGCGCCTGCTCTGAAGCGAGAGCCCGACACGCCCTTTGCATGGCTCGCCTTGAACGGTTAGCATCTAGCGATGAGCAAACGTCCTCCGTGTCGCGGTAGCGGTGGCATTGGTCATCGGCACTTGAAGCTGAATGCCGATGGAAAAACTGCCCGGTGCCCTGCCTGCAAGGCAGATCAGCCAGCCTACGTGAACTCCGCAGGGTTAGTTGCGTTCGGCACTCACGATCCGCCAGAGCCGCAGCCACACCCCGTGCCAATGCGGAGCCAGCGAGCACGATAGACGCAATCCGAGACACGCGTGGATGGGTGGAATCTTATTTCTCGCGGGAACCCTATCGCGGAAGTCTATGACATTCCCGACGTCAACCTGCATGAAGAACTAGAGGAATCCGGTGCCTTTTCTCCATGGTGAATGGCATTCGGGCGGATACTAACTTGTCAGACGGAAAGCGCCGGCTCAGGCGTTGGCCTTGATCATCTGCTCGGCGTGCTTGCGGGAGGTCTCCGTCAGCTTAGCGCCGCTGAGCATACGGGCCACTTCCTCGGTACGCTCGTCGCCTGTGATCTCACGGATCGTCGTCCGGGTCCGTCCGCCGGTAGCCTTTTTCTCGATGACATAGTGATGGTCGGCGAAGGTGGCGATCTGCGGCAGATGGGTGACGCACAGTACCTGATTGCCGCGTGCCAAGCTCTTGAGCTTCTTGCCCACCGCTTCGGCTGCGCGGCCACCGATGCCGATGTCAATCTCATCGAAGACCAGAGTCCGTTGGCCTCCGGCAACCGGCTTGCCGCGGCCCGCGGGCGAGGGCACCCGCGCCACAGTCGCCTCGACGCTTGCCTTCAGGGCCAGCATGACCCGCGACAGCTCGCCGCCTGAGGCAATCTGCTCCAGTGCTCGCAGCGGCTCGCCCGGGTTGGTCGAAATCAGGTAGGCCACCTGATCAAAGCCCGTGGCCGTCCAGTTCCCTTCCTCGTCGGTGCCGCTCACTTCGATACGAAAAATGGACTTCATGGCCAGGTCATTGATCTCACCCTCAGCCAATTTCTCCAGCTTGCGAGCGGCCTCGTAGCGCTTTTTGGAAATGGCGCGCGCCGCGAGCAAGTATTCTTCCGCTGCCCCGGCTAACTCGGCTTGGAGTTGACGCAGGGTTTCGTCTTTGTTTTCCATTTCTGAAAGCTTGCGGCTGACCTCCGCGCCATGCTGGATCACCTCCGCGAGTGCGGGTCCGTATTTGCGCTTGAGACGGTCGAGGGTGGCCAGGCGGTCTTCCACCTCCGCCAGATGCTCAGGAGACGCTTCAATGCCGCCGGCGTAGTCACGCAAGCTCGCGCCTACGTCCTCCACGCTGATGCGGGCAGTATCGAGCGCGGCCAGCCCCTCCTGAAACTTGGGCTCATAGCGAACCAAGTCTTCAACATGTTTCTGCGCGGCCCGCAAAGACGCTGAAGTGGAAGCATTCCCTTCATAGAGCAGGTCAAAGGCGTTCATGGCTGCGCCATAAATTTTCTCGGCGTTGGCCAGAACGCGCTTCTCCGTCTCCAGGCGTTGGTCTTCACCGGGCTGCAGTCTGGCGTCTTCGATCTCGCGCTTCTGGAAGGTCCAGAGATCGAGCAGACGGAGGCGATCCTGCTCGTCGCGCTGCAGTTCTTCGATGCGATTGGCAACGTTCTTCCACCGGGAAAACGCCTCGGCGACAGGTTCAAGCGGCGTTCCGGCAAAAGCGTCGAGCAAACTGAGCCGGGCGGCAGCATCGAAGGAGAGCAGGGATTCATTCTGCGCGTGGATGGTCGCGAGGTGAGAAGCAAGCTGGCGCAACACAGCCACCGTTGCCGGCTGATTGTTGACGAAGACGCGCCCCTTGCCGCCGCCGGCAATCTCGCGCCGCAGGATGATGGACTCATCTTCCCCGTCGATGCCGTTGGTCTCCAGTATCTGGGCCACGGTTTTCCCGGCGCCGGCCTCGATTTCGAATACGGCGGAGACCACGGCCTTGTCGGCTCCGGAGCGAATGACTTCGCTGGAAGCTTTTTGGCCGAGAAGGAGAGCCAGAGCATCGATGAGGATCGATTTACCCGCGCCGGTTTCGCCGGTCAGCAGGTTAAGCCCAGCCGAGAACTCTACCGCCAGATTGTCAATGACTGCGTAGTTTTCGAGCCGTAGTTCGACCAGCACAAACCGTCCTGGAAGGAAGAAGTTGTGCGCAGGATAGCATGAAAGGTAGGGGCAGGATTCGGTTCCCCCGCTAGTCTCCGCTTCTCAGCCTTCGGTTCGCTGGTCTCAGGGCGAAAACAGGGTTGACCGATGCGATACGCCGCTCAGGAAGTAGCATCTATCTGGTCTATAATTACAGGAGGTTCTCCATAATCCCAATGCATCTGTATTTGCTTCCCTCAGCAGCGGTCATCGGCGGCGAAATCATTGATTTAGTGGGTGAAACCGGTCCTGTCGCCAAGCTTGTACTGCTCCTGCTTCTCGTCTTCAGCGTGGTCTCCTGGGCCGTTATCCTGGCTAAGTGGAGCCTGTTGCGGCGGGCACGCGGACGCAGTGGGCGTTTCATGCGCGCCTTCCGCAAGGCGCACCGCCTGCAGGAGGTGTCTACCGTAGCAGACCAGTTCCGGCCCAGCCCGCTGGTGGCCGTGTTTGAAGGCGGATTTGACGAATACCGGCGGCAGATGGGAAACACCGGCACCCTCCGCAGCGCCGCCGGAATCCAGCGTGCCATGCAGATCGCCAATTCGGAAGAACTGACTCGCTTCGAGCGCAATCTGCCCTGGCTGGCCATTACCGGCGCGGTTACCCCCTTTATCGGGCTCTTCGGAACGGTTTGGGGCATCATCGATGCCTTCCACGGTCTGGGCACGGCGGGTGCGGCCACGTTGCGAGCCGTGGCGCCAGGCATTTCCGAAGCGCTGATCACTACGGCGGCCGGCCTGGCCGCCGCGATTCCCGCAGTTATAGCCTACAACCTGATCGGCTCGTCCATTCGCGAGTTCGCCGCCCGCGGCGACGACTTTGCCCTGGAGATGCTGAACGCAATCGAGAATGAGCAAGCACAACTGGCGCAGGTGGCTCGCCGCGCGCCGGAGACTAGCGAGGTAAGGCGGTAATGGCTTTCACCGCTTCCAACGGACGCACGCAGACCTCGCTCTCCGATATCAACATCACGCCCCTGGTGGACGTGGTGCTGGTGCTGCTCATCATCTTCATGGTGACCGCGCCGGTGCTGCAGTCCGGCATCGAAGTCAACGTGCCGAAGACGCGCACCGTAAAAGAGATCACCGAGGAACGCCTGGTGATCAGCATTGACAAGCAGCAGCGGGTGTTCCTGGGCAATCAACCGATCAATATCAATGAAATCGGGGCGACTTTGCAGCAGAGAATCAAGGACCCATCGCACCAATTCATCTTCCTCCGCGCTGACGAAGATGTTCCTTTCGGTGCTTTCGCGACCGTGATGGATGCAGTGAAGCAATCGGGTATCGCGAATGTAAGCATCGTCACCCAGCCGATCCAAAACAATGGCAGCCAACGCTGAAATCTTCCTTGAACACGCTCCCTGGGGCCGGAATCTGGCGTGGTCGGCGGGACTGCATGTTGCCTTCACCGTGGCCGTCATTCTGTATTCCGTCATCTCGCCGGGCGGGCACGGCGCCGGTTGGGGCGCGGGCGGCGGCGGGGATGCGATCGGCGTCACTCTAGTCAGTACCGTTCCGTTGCCGGCGAATCCGGCGCCGACGCAAAACGTGCTGGCCAACGAATCGAAGGGACTCACGGAATCCCAGCCCAAGCCCGAGGAGGCAACGGTGCCGGATGCGATCCCGATTCCGGACCAGAACGCCAAGAAGAAGCCGAAGCCGGTGGTGACGGCCAGCCAGCGCAAACCGCCTCCGCAGCCGGTAGAGGAAGCCAACAATGTGGTTCCTTTCGGGCAGGGGGGGCCGGTCAGCGGGCCGTACGGAGTTTTCAGCGCGGGCGGGGCCAAGGGAGGATTCGGCTTTACCGGCGGTGGCGGCGACTTTGGCTCGCGTTTCGCTTGGTATGTCCGCGTGGTGCAGCAGAAGGTCTCGGAGAACTGGCTCAAATACGAGGTCGACCCTGGCATTCGGGACGCGCAGCGGGTGTACCTCATGTTCGACATCACACGCGACGGGCGGCCGGCCAATGTGCAGATTGAGCAGTCAAGCGGCGTGCCCTCGCTGGATCAGTCGGCAGTTCGGGCGCTGCAGCGCATTGACACTTTTGGTCCCTTACCCTCGGATTATTCCGGGAATAAGGTTTCGGTCGAGTTCTGGTTCGACTACAAGAGATAAGGGGCTGTCGGCCGCGACTGGGGTGCGTGGCCGGGAGTAACGGGAAGGTGTAATGGCTTACGGTAACTTGCAAATGCGTATATGTCGTTTTACGATCTATTCATACCCTAGTTTGAATTGGATGGCTATTCGACGCCGCTTCGCCACCTCCGTTTCGCGCACCTGCCCGTCCACGCGTTCGAGAGGGTCCACATTTAGGAGCATTTTCTTAGGTTTGGTCGCGGCGCTCCTGTTAGCTTCTGCCGGACTGGCTCAAGATTGGATCCGCACCGGCACCGGATTGGGAGTGGAAAAGGTCCGGCTCGCGGTTCCCGACTTCAAGGCTTCCACCCAAGATCCCAAGAACGCCGATCTGTCGAAAGTCTTCAACGACACCCTCTGGAACGACCTGGACAACGCGGGCATCTTCGAAATGGTTTCCAAGAGCTTCTATCCCCTGGGGCTGGTGGGCGCCCCAGCCGACGTGAAGTTTGAGGCGTGGAATGTTGCGCCGCCCAACGCTGCCATGCTGGTCTTTGGGAATCTTGGCGTTTCCGGAGGCAATGTAACGGTGCAGGGCTGGCTGTTCGATGTAAAAAACATCACCTCGCCGCAGGTGTTGGGCAAGCAATATCAGGACACCGCCACGAGCGATGCGACGCGTACGATCGCTCACAAGTTCGCCGACGAGATTATTTTTCGCTTAGGCGGCGGCGTGGCCGGAATTGCGGAAAGTAAGATTTTTTTCGTGAGCAGCCGCAGCGGACACAGGGAAATCTGGGAGATGGATTACGACGGCAACAACCAGCATCAAATCACCCACGTGGGCACAATTTCTCTTTCTCCCCGCGTCTCGCCGGACGGCTCCCGCCTGGCTTTCAGCGCGTTGGTGAAGACCGGCTGGGAGATTCAGATGTACTCCTTCGACCTGAACCGGCTGGTGGCGTTTCCGAGGTACGGCGGCACGAATCTTTCGCCCGCCTGGTCCCCCGACGGCTTGAAGCTGGCTTTCTCTTCCTCCCGCACCGGCGATCCGGAAATTTATGTAGTCGATGCCTCGGGAGGCAACCTGAAACGCATGACGGCTTACCCGGGTCCGGATGTTTCTCCGGTGTGGAACCGCAAGACCGGCGCGCAGATTTCCTGGGTCAGCGGGCGCACCGGACTGCCGCAGATTTACACCATGGAAGCCGACGGCACCAACGTGCAGCGGCTGACGGACCAGGGCTACGCGGTCTCGCCCGCCTGGCACCCGAACGGGCAATATCTCGCGTTCTCCTGGATCCGGCACTATGGGCCGGGAGCCCCGGGAGCGGATGACATTTACCTGATGGATCTAGCCAGCAAGCAGTGGGTGCAGTTGACCCACGATGGAGGGCGGAATGATTTTCCCTCCTGGTCGCCCGATGGCCGGCACGTGGTTTTTCAATCCAGCCGTTCGGGAAGCGAGCAAATCTGGACCATGCTGGCGGATGGGACGAACCAGAAGCAGTTGACCTTCAGCGGTGGCAATACGCAGCCGAACTGGAGCTGGAAGTAGCTCGTCGCTGGCTATTCACACTTTGGGTATTCGCACTTTGTATTGGCTCGACGCCGGACCAGCGCGGAGAAGTCAGACCGCAACGACCGGATTTCATCCGCGCCACATGAACGGCGCGCGATTAAGCATGGAGGAGAAAGTGAAGCACAAACAGTTGAAGTGGATCACCCTGGTATTTGCGCTGGGCGCCATCATGATGCTGGGCGCGTGCAAGAAGAAGGTCGCGCCCCCACCGCCGCCACCGCCACCGCCCCCGGCGGCGCCCACGGCCTCACTGACCGCCAACCCCAACTCGGTCGATAAAGGGCAGTCCACCACCTTGACGTGGGAGACGACCAACGCGACGGACGTGTCGATTGACGGCATTGGCGCGGTCCAGGCCAGCGGTTCGCAACAGGTAACGCCTGCTGACTCAACCACCTATCATTTGGTCGCCAAGGGAGCCGGCGGTACCCAGGAAGCCACGGCTCGGGTCACGGTGAATGCGCCTCCGCCGCCTCCGCCGCCTGCGGCTGGGCCGACCGAGGAAGAGTTGTTCTCGCAGAACGTGAAGGACATCTACTTCGACTACGACAAGTACGATCTTCGGGGCAGTGACCAATCGTCCCTGCAGGGCGACATCGCGTTCCTGAAGGACCATCCGGATGTCCATTTCACCCTCGAGGGACACTGCGACGAACGAGGGTCCACCGAGTACAACCTGGCGCTGGGCGACAATCGTGCAGGCGCGGTGAAGAGCGCGCTGGCGCAGGGAGGCATCTCCGCGGACCGCATGCGCACCATCAGCTACGGCAAAGAGCGGCCATTCTGCACCGATCACACCGAAGAGTGCTGGCAGCAAAACCGCCGGGCTCACTTCGTGTACGAGAAGTAACCGGTTAGGGAGAGCAGCGGCCGGCCGCTGCTCTCCGTATCTCGGTTGTCTGGTGCCAGCATCACTGTCGGCCCCCACTCAGTTGGCGGGACCGAGGTTAGTTGGCTTCTGACAGTAATACTGTGTCTCGGGAACGCCGCGTGAGGCCTAGCCAAACCCCGAGAGACAACTGGATTCTGAACGCGTTATCTTAGACAATAGAGTCTTCCGCTGTCCGGTGGCCGCTGGACGTGCAGCACACATTTCGCATCTTAGGGAACCAACTATGAGAATCCAGCGATATTCCGTCACGTTGACCATGCTAGTCATGCTCTGCCTGGGCGCGGCTCCGGCCTGGGGCGTCAACCGGGAGATGGTTGAGTTGCAGACGCAGGTGCAGCAGCTGCAGGACCAAATGACGCACATGCAGCAGTCCTTTGACGAACGCATGGGCGTGATGAAAAGCCTGATGGACCAAAACACCGACAGCATGAACAAAGTGACCGCAGCTGTCACCAACCTGCAAGTGACCCTGCAAAAGCAGCAAACCGACAGCGGCTCGCATGTGGACCAACTCTCCGGGCAAATCCAGGCGCTCAACGATTCCCTCGATGAGCTGAAAGCCCGCCTGACGAAAGTCAGCAAGCAGCTGGAGGATCTGCAGGCGGCGCAGCAGAACTTGGCCGCGCAGCAGACACAGCAACAACAACAGCAGCAACAGGCGCAAGCGCCTCCGCCTGATGTGCTCTATAACAACGCGCTGCGCGACTACAACGCAGGCAATAACGACCTGGCGGCGCAGGAGTTCACCCAATACATCAAGTTTTATCCCAACACGGATTTGGCGGGGAATTCGTACTTCTATCTGGCGGAGATCGAATATCGCCAGGCCAACTATCAGCAAGCCGCCAAAGACTACGACCAGGTGCTGCAGAGCTTCCCCAGCGGTACTAAGGCTGCATCCGCCCAACTGAAAAAGGGATACTCGCTCATCGAACTGGGCCAGAAAGAGGAGGGGATTGTCGAGCTGCGCCACGTGATCCAGCGCTACCCTCGTTCCAATGAGGCACTGCAGGCGCGGGACCGTCTGCATAAGCTAGGCGTTTCAGCGGCGGGAACGACGGCGCAGAAGCCAACGGAGCAATGACTTTTCACCCGCTGGGCGCAGCAGAGATGGCTAGCGGCTAAGGTCGTTGAGCTTGAGGTCCCGCAGGCAATATCGGATCTCTGTAGTCACTTCCTTCACTCGTATGCCTTCCTGCACCGGCAGTTTGCAGGCCAGCGCCGCTCGGCTTTCTGTCCCTTCCCCCAGATCGAAAACTACGCGGCAGTACTGGCAGTCCTCGTTCCAGCAGAAGCGGCCATAGGAAACCCCCTCCGTCGCCAGGTACTGAAAACAGCGGAGCAAATGATTGTTCTCTGGAACTTCGAATTCGCGGCCCAGAATTGTGATCTTCACTAGGCGGCTAAAGGGCCGGAACAGCGTGGACGGAGCAGTCATTTTGGAAAGGGTCTGGCTGAAGGAATTCTAGGGCAGGCGAAGGAGGGCCGGAGAAAACGAAGGTAATCGGGGGCAAATCCGCCACCGCTTGACGGCGGGCTATGCGTGCCGGCGCGGACGAGGATGGCGACGACCGTGGTGGTGCGCGTGGTGACGGGCATGATGCCGGTTGCGCCGGCTTACTTGTACCAGTCTTGCGTTCCCGGCTCCCTGGAACGATCCATCGGCCGAGGCAGACGGGCTGAGCGCCACTGCTCCGTCCACCGAAGCTACTGCGAACAGTACGATTGCGACTGCAAGCAAAATTAGACGTTTCATGCTTTCTCCCGGAGTTCCAATTGTTCTATCCCTCGTTCTATACCATGATAAACATCTTCCGAGGAAGAAGCTTTCGGAGTAGGCTAGCAGCGGCGGGTTCCCTCCCAAATTTGCAATGGAGTTTTTCCTTATGACTGAGACCAAAGATCAGGATCGCGGCAAAGGGGCCGTCGAAGACGACCAAACTCATTTCGGCAACACTTCCATGCAAGGCCAACTTGGGCATCGCGACCAGGATCCCATGCTCAAATCCGCTGACACGGACTTCCCCGAACCCGGCGGAAACCCCGAACACAGCGGCGAGAAGCAGACAGCGGAGAAACGCAACCCGGAGGACGCGGCCTAGCTGCTTCTACGGCCAGCGTCTTCGCTTCGAAGCCCTGCCGATTTACCGCAGCTCTTCCATCACCTGTTCCAGCACTTCCCTGCCCGGCCGTACCGCCGACTCCGGCAAGGTGGCCAGTGGATGCTCAGTCATGTTTAGCAGATCGACGAAGGTTGGCGCCTTGGGGTTGACGTAGAACACTCCGGTCAGCACTTCGCCTTTTTCGTGCGCCTGGTTCAGACGATGAATGGCTTCAATCCGATTGGTGGGGTCGTAGTCCTCTTCCAGCTTGCGCAGACGAAGATGGGACCCGTCATGCATGGTCACATCGACACTCGTGCCTGGGTCGTAGTCCACGGTGATGTCCTCGAACACGGGCACAAAGCTAACCTCGTGCAGCGGTTCATCGTGGTCTTTCATGTATTTATAGGACTTGGTAGACCCTTCGTGATCGTTGAAGGTCACGCAGGGTGAAACTACGTCGAGCATGACCGTCCCGTTGTGGGCAATGGCGGCCTTCAGCATGCTGTGCAGTTGGCGCTTGTCGCCGGAGAACGAGCGTCCCACGAAGGTGGCGCCCAAGGTGATCGCCATCTCGCACGTGTCGATGGGCGGCAGATCGTTGATGACGCCGGTTTTCAATTTTGAGCCCAGGTCTGCGGTAGCGGAGAACTGGCCCTTGGTCAGGCCGTACACGCCGTTGTCTTCGATGATGTAAATAATGGGCAGATTGCGGCGCATGAGATGCATGAACTGGCCGAGGCCGATGGAAGCCGTGTCGCCGTCGCCGCTGACACCCAGGGCGATCAGATTGCGGTTGGCCAGCACCGCGCCGGTGGCAACCGATGGCATGCGTCCGTGGACGGCGTTAAAACTGTGCGAACGTCCCAGGAAATATGCTGGACTCTTTGAGGAGCAGCCGATGCCGCTGGGCTTGATAACCCGTTCCGGCGGAACCCCCATCTCATACATGGCATCGATGATGCGCTCGGAAATAGCGTTGTGGCCGCAACCGGCGCACAGCGTGGTCTTCCCGCCTTTGTAATCGAGCACGCTCAAGCCGATGCGGTTGGTTTTCGGCGCGGGCGGCGGCGCCGGCGTGCTGGTGGTGGTGGCCATTTACTTGCCCTCCATGGACATGAGTTCGTCGGTGATCGAGCGGGCATCGAGCGGCAGCCCGTGGATGTGCGCCATGCTGCGCAGGCGGGGGACCAGGGTTGGCTCAAGGTCCAGCTTGAGCAGGCTGAGCATCTGCGCGTCGCGATTCTGCTCCACCAGGTAAACCCGGTCGTGCTGCCTTACAAAATCGTGCACCTCGCGGGTAAACGGATACGCCTTCAGGCGAAGGTAGTCGCTCTCAATGTTGTATTCCTTGCGCAGCTGGTCCCGGCTTTCGATGATCGCCCAATGCGAAGTGCCGTAGGCGATGATGCCGATTTTCGAGTTGCCGGTGGAAACTTCGGGACGCGGCACGAACGCCCGCGCCGTCTCAAACTTGCGGTTGAGCCGCTCCATATTCCGCTCAAAGTCGTCAGGCCGCTCGCTGTACTGCGCATGCTCGTTGTGTCCGCTGCCGCGCACAAAGTAGGCGGCGGCGGGATGGTCGGTACCGGGCAGGGTGCGATAGCCGATGCCATCGCCGTCAACGTCTTTGTAGCGGGAGAAACCTCCCAGGCGCTCCAGGTCTTCCTTGGTCAAAACCTTGCCGCGCTGGATGGGCTTATCGGGATACTTAAACGGGTCGGACATCCAGTTGTTCATGCCCAGGTCGAGGTCGGACATGACGAAGACCAAGGTCTGGAATTTCTCCGCCAGATCGAAGGCGTCCTGCGCCATGCTAAAGCATTCTTCCGCCGAACTGGGCATCAGCAGGATGTTTTTGGTGTCACCATGCGAGAGAAACGCAGTGGAAAGAATGTCGCCTTGCGAGGTGCGGGTGGGCAGGCCGGTAGACGGGCCGACGCGCTGAATGTCCCAAACCACGCCGGGAACCTCGGCATAGTAGGCCAGCCCGGCAAACTCCGCCATGAGCGAAATGCCGGGGCCGGCGGTTGCGGTCATGGCGCGCGCGCCCGCCCAGCCCGCGCCGATCACCATACCGATGGCGGCCAGCTCATCTTCCGCTTGCACGATGGCGAAGGTGGCCTTGCCGTCGGCGCCGATACGGAAGCGCTTCATATACTCAATCATGGCTTCCGGCAAGGAAGAAGACGGTGTGATGGGATACCAGCTCACGAACGTTGCGCCGGCAAACATGCAGCCCAGAGCGGCCGCGGAATTGCCGTCGATGATGATCTTGCCGGCGGTCTTGTCCATCCGCTGGATGAAAAATGGATCACGCTTGGGCAAATTTGCAGTCGCGTAATCGAACCCTGCCTGCACCGCTGCCAGGTTGAGGTTCGCTGCCTTCACTTTCTTGGCAAACTGCTTACGAATGGCTTTTTCTACCTCGGCCATTTCGATTTCCAGCAGCTTGGCCACCACGCCCACATAAATCATGTTCTTGACCAGCTTGCGCAGCTTAGCCTCGGGGCACACCGGCGCTACCAGCTTGTCATACGGAACCGCATAAAAAACCAGATCGTGGCGAAGGGTGCGGAGATTCAAGGGTTCGTCGTAGAGCACTGCCGCGCCGGGGGACAGTGACATCACGTCTTCCTGCGCCGTCTCCGGATTCATGGCGACCAGAAAGTCAATCTCTTTCTTGCGGGCGATGTATCCGTCCTTGTTGGCGCGGATGGTGTACCAGGTGGGCAACCCGGCAATGTTGGACGGAAACATGTTTTTGCCCGAAACCGGAATTCCCATCTGGAATATGCTGCGGAGTAGAACCGTGTTCGAACTTTGGGAACCGGAACCGTTGACCGTCGCCACCTGGATGCTCATGTTGTTGGCGACGCGCTTTTGCTCCACCCGACCCGCGGTCTGGTGGAGCGGCAGATCAGTTGTGGCCATTCCCTTCCTTCCTTCTGTCTGGAGTGGGGCTACATCCAAGCGGCGTGTTGTGAAGCAGTATGCCCAAACAGTTTATTATACGGCACCGGAGTTTATATCGCACAGCGCCGGCGAAGGGTAACTTACGTTGGTACCTGTTTGGGAACTAGGCTTCCGGCAGGAAGAACTGGGCCATGTTGCGAAATTTGTTATATCGTGAGGCGACCAATTCCGGGATGGGGATCTGTTTCACTTCGGCCAAGTGGGTCTGCAGGGCTGCGTCCAGCAAACCGGCCGCAGCTTCGTGGTTGCTTTGGGCGCCACCATCCGGTTCGGGAACGATCGCATCAATACAGCCCAACTGGTTCAAGTCTGCCGCGGTAATATGCAGCGCTTCTGCCGCCAAGTCCTTCTTGGTGGCATCGCGCCACATGATGGCGGCACAGGATTCGGGGGAAATCACCGAATAGATAGCATTCTCCATCATGAGCACGCGGTCGGCTACCGCGATCGCCAGCGCGCCGCCGCTGCCGCCTTCCCCTGTAATCGCACTGACAATCGGAACCTGCAAGCGCGCCATTTCTCGCAAGTTGAGCGCAATGGCCTCGGCTTGGCCACGTTCTTCCGCGCTCAGCCCGGGATAGGCGCCAGGAGTGTCCACGAAAGTGATCACCGGGCGGCCAAATTTTTCCGCAATCTTCATCGCCCGCAGCGCTTTGCGGTAGCCCTCTGGGTTGGTCATTCCGAAGTTACGGTACACCTTCTGTTTCGTGTCCCGTGCTTTTTGATGGCCGATGACGATCACTTCCGTCCCGTGGAAGCGGGCCATGCCACAAACGATGGCGGGATCGTCGGCGAAGCGGCGGTCGCCGTGGATTTCGCTCCAGTCGGTGAAGATCCGCTCGACATAGTCCAGCGTATAGGGACGCTGCGGGTGCCGCGCCAATTCCGTTTTCTCCCAGGCTGTCGAGGGATGCGCCAGCACCTGATTGCGCAGCACGTCAATGCGCTCGTGCAGCTGCTGGATTTCGCGGCGAGTGTCTTCATCCTCCGCCACCGCCTGCAGCTTGGCAATCTGCCCCTCGATCTTTTCCAGTTCCTGCTGTGCCCGGGAATCCATTCCGTTGCCGTTGCCGTTTCTGGCGATCCAATGCTCCTCCACCATGGAAAGGAGGAAGTCCGTTCCCGCGGCTGGCGTCTGAGGCTCCACCGCCGGCGGCGTCACCGCCGTTTCATGCGCCGTTCGATTCCTGTTCCGGGGAGGTCGCATCCGTCCGCAGATTTCAGTCAATCACCCGCACCGCGCCACGGCCGCACAAGTCTTCGACGCGCGCGATAAAATTGCGGTCCGGTTGCACATTATAGCCTTCCGCTTCCATCACGACCATGAAATCTGTCTGACGTTCCACGTCAAACAACACCTTGGCACCCCCCTTTTTCTCGAGGCAGAGGGTGTGCAGCGCGTCCACGGTGGATTCCGTCGCCGTCTCAACCGGAATCCGAATGCGCAGAGAACGCGGCAGGGGAACCTTGGCCTCTTCAAGCGGTTGGATTTCATTGACCGTCAGCTTAGGATTCGCGCCTTCCTCCACCCGCAGGCCGCCGCGCACCAGCACTGGACCTTCAAGTTTTACTTTATCTTGCAGCCGCCGATAAGCTTCCGGGAAGACAATCATCTCCACCGACCCAGCCATATCTTCCAGAGCGCCCTGGGCGTAGAAATCTCCCCTCTTGGATTTCAGCACTCGCAGATTGGTAATGATGCCCGCAGTCGTGATGTTCTCGTCCTTGCCGGTGGAAGCCTTGATTCCGGCGATTTCCGCGGTGCTGAGGGCGCGCAGATCCTCCAGCTTTTCGCGGTATTTTTCCAGCGGATGTCCGGTAATGAAGAACCCGAGGATTTCCTTTTCCGCCGCCAGGCGAGTGTGCTCGTCCCAGTCCGGCGTGTTGGGTAATTTGTCGTTGTCGGCACGGGTTTCCTCCTGCTGAAATACGCCAAACAGTCCGTGTTGACCGGACTCGGCATCCCGCTGCGTTTTCTGCGCCCGCTCGATCGCTCGATCGAGAACCGCCATCAGCTGCGCGCGGCGGCCGAGCGAATCCATGGCGCCGCTCTTGATCAGCGACTCCAGCACGCGCTTGTTGAGCAACCGCAAATCCACGCTCTCGCCGAAACCGTAGATTGATGTGTAGCTTCCCTTCTTGCGTCCCTCGACAATCGACTCGATCGCGTTGTGTCCCACATTCTTGACCGCGGCCAGTCCGAAACGGATCGCGCTGCCATGAGGCGTAAAGTTGGCATCCGACACATTAATATCCGGCGGTTCGACCGCAATTCCCATCTCGCGGCACTCGTTGATGTACTTCACCACGTCATCGGTGCTCCCTGTGACCGAAGTCAGCAGCGCGGCCATGAACTCCACCGGATAGTGGGTCTTGAGATAAGCGGTGTGATAGGCCAGCAGCGCATACGCCGCCGAGTGCGACTTATTGAAGCCGTATCCGGCAAACTGCGCCATCAGGTCAAAAATCTTTTCGATCTTCTTAGGAGGAAAGCCGCGCTGTACCGCGCCGGTGACAAAACGCTCGCGCTGAGCGGCCATTTCCTCGGCGATTTTCTTGCCCATCGCCCGGCGCAGCAGATCGGCCTCCCCCAGTGAATATCCCGCCAGGCGGTTGGCAATTTGCATCACCTGTTCCTGGTAGACGATGACTCCCAGCGTCTCCTCCAGGATTTCCTTCAGTTCCGGCAGTTCGTACTCGATCTTCTTGCGTCCGTGTTTGCGGTCGATGAAGTCGTCAATCATGCCGCCCTGAATCGGCCCTGGCCGGTAGAGAGCATTCAACGCGGTCAGATCCTCTATCGAGCTCGGCCGGTAGCGCCGCAGCACATCCCGCATGCCGTGCGACTCAAACTGGAACACGCCCGAAGTCAGCCCGGTGTGGAAGACCTTCTCGTAGGTTTCCTGATCGGTGAAAGGAACCTGTTCCAGAAAAATTCGCTGGTTGCGCGTCTGTGCGATCAGCTTCACAGCGTCATCGAGAATGGTCAGCGTGGTCAGGCCAAGGAAGTCCATCTTCAGCAGGCCAAGCTTTTCGATCGCGTTCATGTCGAACGCGGTAACAATTTCGTCGTTCTTGGTGCGATGCAGCGGAACCAGGTCGGTCAAGGGCCGAGGCGCAATCACCACCCCGGCGGCATGGACTCCCGCATTCCGCACCAGCCCTTCGAGCTTGCGCGCCGTATCAATCAGCTCACGCACCTGGGTGTCGCTTTCGTAGGCTTGCTGCAGCGCGGGAGAATCCTCAAGGGCCTGTTCCAGCTTGATGTTCAACGTGGTGGGCACCATCTTGGCGATGCGATCCACGTCCGCGTACGGCATATCCATGGCCCGGCCTACGTCCTTGATCGCAGCCTTGGCGGCCATAGTGCCGAAGGTGATGATCTGCGCGACATTTTCCCGGCCATACTTCTGGGTGACGTAGTTGATCACCTCGCCGCGGCCTCGCATGCAGAAATCAATGTCAATATCCGGCAACGACACGCGCTCGGGATTCAGAAAGCGCTCAAAGATCAGCTCGTGCTGCAGGGGATCGATGTCGGTGATGCTCATCGAGTACGAAACCAGCGATCCCGCGGCCGAACCGCGCCCCGGTCCAACGGGAATTTGGTGCTCGCGGGCGTAGCGGATAAAATCCCACACGATCAGGAAGTATCCGGAATACTGCATCTGTTGGATGATGATGATTTCGCGCGCCAGCCGCTGCTCATATTCCACCAGCCCGTGCTTCAGACGGCCCTGCGTTTCGAGTGGCCGCAGCATCTCCAGCCGCCGTGCAAATCCTTCCCGCGTGATGTGCTCGAAGTAGCTGTCGAGGGTGAAGCCGGCGGGCACATCGAAATGGGGGAACGGGTTGGTTACCTTTTCCAGCCGCAGACTGCAGCGTTCGGCAATGCTCAGCGTCCGCGCCAGTACTTCCGGCGAATCCTTGAACACGCGGTACATCTGGTCATGGCTCTTGACGTAGAAGTCCGTGCCCTGGAACTTCATGCGATTGGTATCTTGAATCGACTTCCCCGTCTGGATGCACACCATCACATCCTGCGCGTGAGCATCGTCCTCGCAAAGATAGTGACTGTCATTGGTCGCCACCAGAGGCAGGCCCAGCTCTTTCTCCAGCCGGAATAAGCCGGGATGAATCCGGTGTTCCTGCTCCAAGCCTTGATCCTGAATCTCGAGGAAGAAATTCTCCTTCCCGAAAATATCGCGATAGGTCACCGCTGCCTCCCGCGCGGCGTCGTATTTTTCTTCCATCAGAAATTCCGCGACCTCGCCCTTCAAGCAGCCGGAAAGCCCGATCAATCCTTTACTGTGCTGCGCCAGGAACTGCTTGCTCACGCGCGGCTTGTAGTAGAAACCATGCAGCGAAGCTTCGGAAGTAATCTTGGTCAGATTGCGGTAGCCTTCCTCGTTTTCCGCAAGCACCAGCAAATGGTTGTAGGTGTCGCCTTCCGGGGGAGTGCGCTCGATGTTGTGATCTGGTTTCTTGCAGACGTACAGTTCGCAGCCGACAATCGGCTTCACTCCCGCATGCTTCGCCGCATTCACGAAATGCACCGCGCCGAAGATGTTGCCATGGTCGGTCATGGCGACGGCGGGCATGCCGAGTTCCTGCACCCGCTGGCAGAGTTTCTCTACGTCGCAGGCGCCATCGAGCATCGAGTAGTCAGTATGAAGGTGGAGATGAACGAATTGGGCCATGGGGCTTTAGATTGATTTTACGTTGTGGTGATTGTAAGGGGAAAGCCCTCCAGGAATTTGCACAGGTTTTCATAGGTTGAAGGTTGAGCCGTGGAGCTTCCGCGAAAACCCGTGGCAGAGTCGCTTATTCCGGCAGGCGGAAATCCACACCCCGGTCCTCGTTGGCTTTCGTAGTGGCGGGTATATCGAGAGTGTCGAGAGGAACCTTGCCGGCTTTCTGTTCGCTGAGAATCCAAAGCGTCTGGCCGACGATGGCGTAGTTCCCCACTTCCTCGGTGTGCTGGTCGCGGAAAACCAACATGGTGGTGGGTTGCGGTTCAGCACGCTGTGGAGCACCGGCTGGCGCGGCCGTGCGCGTGTCCCGCTCTTCGCGCAACCGGTCTACCTCATTTTCCAGGCGATCAATCTCGCTTTGCTGGAATTGCGCGTTCGAATCAAAGTAACTAGCCGCGGTGTTGTACTCGGGATTGGCAGCGACTGTCGGAGTGTAGTCGTAGTCCGCATAAAACCCGGGATACATGGAATACAGCGGATAGCCGTAGTACCCACCGTAGTACCCGAAAGGATATCCTGAGAAGAATCGCCGGTGATAGAAGCGGTTGGGGAAAAAGACCGGGGGCCGAACGGTCGTGCCGAAACGGACTCCGCTGCGCGGAGCACTAAGAATTGCCGCACCGCGACTGCTCACCGCTGGACCGCGCGCTACGAATCCCCCGCGTCCCGCCGAACCGGCCGACATTCGTCCGCGTCGTTGTGCCCACACCGGCGCCGTCAAGAACACCGCACCCAACGCCGCAATGGCCAGCCAGCGCCGCATACACACATTATAGCGCCGTCTGCCCAGGCCCAAACCGGCTTAATTCTGATTTCCTGCCCCGTGCCACTGCCGGCAGAGCTTGCAATATGTAACTGGCAGGCTGTTATCCACCCGGTGCTTCACCGGCTTCACCGTGCGCAGGTAGGCGGAAATGGCCTTCAGGTCGTCATCAGTCATGTTTCCGTAAAACGGATACGGCATGATGGGATTGATCTTTCTGGCTCCGACGTAGCCGGTGCGCATCATTTTCAGAAAGATTCCTTCGTCGTAGTAGTTAATTCCAGTGGGATCGGGCGTGATATTCGCGGCCGCAGCTTGCTCAGTCCCCTCTGCTAGGAATGAGCCGCCGGCTAAATTCATGCCGGCGATGTCCTGGCCTCGGTCCTGTGCAGTATGACAATCTTCGCAGCCGCCAATGGTCACCAGATACTTGCCCCATGCCACGCGGTCCGATGGATCAGGAGTCGACACCGGCGCCGTGACTGGTTGCGGCGCGTTGCGAATCAAATACTTGACCGGGAAAATAATCTTCGTTGAGGGTAGCTCGTGGTGTACGGGCGGCAGCGAGCGCAAGTACACGATGACGGATGCCAAATCTTCGTCCGACATGCTGCGGAATCTTCCATAAGCCATCATCGGAAACAGGGCGCGTCCATCGTGGCCGATTCCCTCTCGCACCGCCCGCGCAATCTGATCATCGGTCCAGTCCCCCGCGCCGGTCTCTCGGTCGGGAGTTAGGTTAGGCGCGACAACCTGGCCGGGCAAACCCAAGTAGGGGATCACTTCTCCGGCTCCTTCAAAGCCCGATCGAATGGGTTCTCCTGGGGCGTCCCAATCGTGTTCGGAATGGCAAAACGAACATCCGCTCACCGAATTGGCAAGATAGTGCCCCCGTGCCAGTCGCTGCGGCGTGCTGTCGAACTTCCGTGCTGTCAACGGCCGGGCCTTCGGCCCGATAAACGGCCTCCAGCCGATTGTGAAGCTGATGGCGACAACTAGAAGAACAACCAACACTCCTAACAAGACCAACACAATTCTGGCGAGTCTCTTCATTGCTCCTCCTCTTCGCCACCGGATTCAGAGTCGACGACCAAGACGACCTTCTTCCTTTTGCGCGCCGAGCAAGAACGAACGCCGCGCCGAGTTTGCCCCAAGCAATGCTCGCAGGGGAGCCTTTATATCAGGTGAGCGATGCTCCGCCAAGCCTGGACGCGGCGCGCGCGGCTGCGGTTCCCAACTTTACTGGCGCTTTTTACCGTGTGCTTTCTTAGCCGATGGCGGGGATGCTTTCTTCTCTGGTTTGGGCTTTTCGGCTTTCGGTGGATGGGAATTCTTAGCAGGCTGCACTTGCGTCTTGGGAACACCCTGCGTTGGAACGGGAGACCCCGCTTTGGCAGCCGGTTGCACAGGCTGCGCCGCCGCAGATACACCCTTTCCCTTCTTCTTACCAACCGTTTGGTTAGGGGCCGCAGGGGCGGGGGACGCAGCCGCTGCGGCAGCCGCGGCCTTGGCCCTGCCGCGCTTGACCGGCGGCGGTGGGGGCGGCGGTGGTGGGGGCGGCGCCAGCGGCTTCAGAAACTTCAAGGTCTCCGTGCGCGAGCGCAGCCTGCCATCCAGCAGCAGCATGAATACATCCTGCGCGATTTTTGGATACTCCGGCATCTGCGGCGTAATGTGCAATTCCGTCATCTCCGCTAACGGAACCTTTTGTTGCACTTGCCGCCATTTGGTGAAGTAGTTTCGAATTTTTTGCACCACCGCCTGCTGCCGCGCCGTCACGGAGAGGAACAGGATCATCTCCGGCCGCGCCTCGGACAACAGCTTCCAGGTCCGCGAAGGCGTAGCAGCCTCCTTACCAGTCAAGCGCTTAGCTAGATCCTTGGCATGGTCTTCCAGATCCTTCCAGGCCTCGACCAAATCCCGCCGCGGCATCAGCTTCCGTATGTCGGCGATTTCCTTGTCGCCCAGCCGTTCCGTCAAGAAGTACATCACCGCCGAAGCCGGATCGGGGGTGTAGCCCAGTTCGTTCATCTGCTGCCGCGTTTTCAGGAGCTGGGCTAGACTTGCGGTGTCCGCTTTGGCGGTTGTCCAGTGCGGGCTGAGTACCTTCAGCCAGTCTTCTTTCTCCAGCACGCGCACCACGTGCAGCGGATCGTCCTCGTACGCCAGCTGCGTGATCTCGTATCCGATTGCCTTATTGGTGATGTATTCGATGTACTTGTTTTCTCGCGCCGAATCGTAGCGCGCCTGGGTGCGTTCCTCCAGCGGCCAGTGGAAGCGCGCCGCGAAACGGGTCGCCCGGATCAGCCGCGAAGGGTCCTCTACAAAGGCATAATTGTGGAGGACGCGCAGCACTTTGGCTTCAATGTCCGCCGCACCGTTGAACGGGTCCATCAGCAATCCGCGCGAGCCCGGATTCAATGACAATGCCATAGCATTGACCGTGAAGTCGCGGCGTCGCAGATCCTCAATAATCGTAGCCGGCGAAACGAGAGGTGGCCTGCCCGCTTTCTCATAGCGCTCCGTGCGCGCCATGCTGATTTCCGCCCGCACCTTGCCGGGCAGGGTTAGCAGCAGGCTCTTCAGATCGTCGTCTTCCCCCGCAATCAACACCCCTGCCCGCTCCAATTCCTTTTGCAGTTTGAGGGGATTGCCCTGTACGGTGAAATCGAGGTCGCGGATGGAGAACCCGCTGATGATGTCGCGGACCGCTCCGCCGGTGAGGTAAATATTCATGCCCGCCGCGCGGGCCGCGTCCTGCACCAACGTGACGCCGCGCTGCTGGTCCGGCGTCAGCCGGATTTCCATCGTGTAAATGTAGTCAGCCATGCCTATCGACGGTTACCGATCCCTCCGCGCCGGGCTACCGGTCAGGACGCGAGTTTTCCACAGGAGTATAATTTGGACGACACTTTGGCCTGGGTCACTCTTACGTAAGTGACTCTATTCAATGGACTTAAAACCAAATCAATCGAGACCGGCAAGGTACAGAAAATAACACATTGTTAACAGTTTGGCTACTACAACCTAGATACGTCCCGTTTTTCGTACGAAAGGTGGGAAAATCAATTGCGCGTCGAGACCCTTAGACCCCAATCGCCACATAGGACAGCCGCCCTCGGGTATACGCCCGTGCGGCGCGGTAGCTACTGACCGCCAAAGGTGACATGCCCTCTACCCACAAGAAAGTGATCGTCCGCAAGATGGACCGCGATTCGATCAACGGTCACGTCTCCCCATCGAACTTCATCCGCGAGGGCAAACTGGAACTGCTCAACACCGCCGGCAACGTCGTTGCCATCGATCTGCGGGATATCAAGGGGGTGTACTTCGTCCGCGAATTCGGCGACTCCGAATCCCTCACTCGCAAGACCTTCACCAGCCGCCCCCGCACCGAGGGTCTGTGGGTCCGCCTCAAGTTCAAAGATAACGAGGTCCTGGAAGGCATGATGCCCAACGACCTCAGCCTCACCACCGCAGAGGGATTCCTGATCAATCCTCCTGACCTGCGTACCAACACTCAGCGAATCTTCGTGCCCCGTACCGCGCTGGAGTCGTTGACCGTGCTGGCCGTCATTGGCGCCACCCGCCGCCATCGCAAAGGGGTTCCCTCCGATACGCGGCAAGTGCAGTTGTTCGGCGAGTAAATCCACTCCGCCCCTCAGCCAAACCACTCCGTCTCATACATCAGACGCAGCCACTCCCGATGTTCGGTTTCCAGGATGTGCTCGCACCAGGAAAGATCGCGCAGGATGGCGTAGGCATCGGTCTCCTCATCGCCTGGTTCCGGCGCAGCTCCCTCCGCCGTCGGGTCCTCGGTGCGGACGCTCATCTGCCGGAATTCTGTAGCCGTCAGGACCTGCTCCTCCCGCAGGGTGATTCGCCGGCCGGTGGGCGCACGTTCTGGCGCGCCTTGCCCTTCGACCGCCGAGAAGCCCTCGTTGACCAGCCGCCTCTCCAATTCGCGCAGAGCGTGATGGGCCGCCTCGAAGCGGCCCTTGTTGCGCGAGAATTCGAATGCGCCCCGCCAGGTGCGCACGCCGGCAGCGGCCGCCGGCAACAAGGCTGCGGTGAGAGCGAAGTAGCCTTCCCAGCGCAAGGACACACTTTGCACCACTGCCTTGCAGATGACCGCGACGATGCTTAGAAAAAAGAACCACGGCAACAGAGCGCGGATCCAATCGGAAAATTCATTGCGCTGAATGCGATTGGCCAAATACTCCTTCTGCGGATTCAAACGTCGGGAGAGGTAGTATTCCGTAAGGGCACGCAGCGTGGCACGCGGAAGCCGGCTCTGGGTTCCCTCGAACGGACCGTGCGGGGACGACTCTCCAACCGCGCCTTTGAGCGTCGTGCCGCCGATTTCCTTGAGCCTGCTTTCGATCCACTGCCTGGCGCTTTCCTCGTTGCCTCTCCATACCGCGGGATGAATCAGAAAACGGTAGCGCAACAATCGGTACGATTCCGCGTGATGCCGATGCAGCAACCACTTATCTTTGAAGCGGCCGATCCGTCCGATGAGCACCGCCAGCACCGTAATGCAAGCAAAGAGAAGCTCGGCGCGATCGAGCGCCGATTTCCATGGCGGTAGCTTCGCCGCTGGCGGGAGGGTAAATCCATTGGGGTAGAAGCTGAGGCCGACGATGGCCGCCGCCACCGCGACCGTCGCGAAGGAAGCGGCGACGCCGGTCATCCAGCGGTGAATTCCGCGATAGCTCACCGCGCGAGTGTCCGCGTCATCAAACCACTCGGCGATCTTGCCGCACATGCCGAGAGGAACGGCCAGAAACGAATAGCGGTCGATCTCCTCCTGAGGATCGTGCATGTCATCGAAGGAATCGGCGCCTCGCGTGGCGGGTGGCGCGGCAGCCATAACGGCCTGCGCATTGTGATGGGACTCGTCGGCCATTGCGATCTCTTTTTCTCTATCTCTCATCTCTACTGGGCAGTGTCAAGCTTTCACGATGCGGTAGCCCAGCGCCAGGATCGCCTTCAAGGTTTCCATCGCGGTATTGCGATCGAACACCTTTTCTGACTCCGGCAACTGCTCGTACGGAATCAACGACGGATGTTCCTTGCGGCTGTCGTCGCGCGCCGGACCAAAGCGCCAGCCTTGGGCCACGCGCTCCTGGGCCCAAACCTCATGGGCGTTTTTCGCCAGCGCCTCGGTCAATTGAAGGATCTCGGCGCTGAGTTTGACGTGCGCGGTAGGAATGGGCGCAGGCTTGTAGCTCATCCTCGCATTTTACGAGCTTGCCTGAATCGGCGCGAGGTCTTGCCACCCGGCTGCCCGGCGGAATCGAAATTGAGCTCTTGCAATGCCTCCCCGGATACGCTAGTTATGGCCGGCAGGATGATCGAGAAGTTGGGTGGAATGATGAAATCCAGTCTGCGGCTGGCCCTGGCAGGAACTCTGCTCTGCGCCATGGTGCGGCCCAAGTCCCTGCACGCTGAGAGCGGCGCGGACGGGTGGTTGCGCTATGCCAAGTTGGATCAGGCGACGGCGCAGAAGTATTCCACCCTGCCTGCGAGCACGGTCGTGCTCGACGACTCTGTCCTGCTCAAGACAGCCCAGCAGGAACTGATCCGCGGCCTCAGCGGCATGCTGGGGAGAACTCTGCGCGTGGCGAATGGCTCGCCGACCGAGAATGCCATCGTCCTGGCAACAGTCCAGGAGCTGCATGGCGTCGCTCCCGGGTTGAAACCCTCCCAAGTGCTTCACGAAGATGGCTATTGGTTGGGCTATGGACAGATTCGCGGATTTCACTGTCTGATCATCACCGCCGTCACCGGCCGTGGCGTCCTCTATGGAGTCTTTGCTCTGTTGAGCAAGATCGCTCGCACAGAGAAGCTCGCTGCTCTCGACGAAGTGCAGCAGCCTTCCGCGCCTTTGCGCTGGGTCAATCAGTGGGACAACTTGGACGGCCGCATTGAACGCGGCTACGCGGGACCGTCCATATTCTTTGACCAGGGAGCGGTCCGTGCCGACCTGACCCGCGCCGGTGACTATGCGCGCTTGCTGGCTTCGATTGGGATCAACGGGTGCGCCGTCAACAACGTCAACGCCGATGCGCGCATTCTCGCGAATGGCTTTATCCCTCAACTGGCCCGGATTGCCGATGTGTTTCGTCCCTGGGGTGTGCGCCTTTCCGTATCCGTTGACCTGAGCGCGCCCAAAATTCTTGGCAGTCTAAGCACATTTGATCCGCTCGATCCTGGGGTAGCCAAATGGTGGCGCGAGGAGGTGGATGAAATCTACCGCCAGATTCCCGACTTCGGCGGATTTGTCATGAAAGCGGATTCGGAAGGCCGGCCCGGCCCGGCCACGTACGGACGTACGCCCGCGGATGCCGCCAACGTCATTGCAGCCGCTCTCCGGCCGCACGGGGGTGTCCTTTTTTATCGCGCCTTCGTCTACAACAATCACCTTGATTGGCAAAATCTCAAGAACGATCGTGCCAAAGCCGCCTACGACATCTTTTATCCTCTCGATGGCAAGTTCGATGACAATGTGATCATTCAGATTAAGTATGGTCCCATCGACTTCCAGGTGCGCGAGCCAGTCTCCCCCCTTTTTACCGGCTTGAGCAACACCAACCAGGCTATCGAATTACAAATCACCCAGGAATACACCGGACAGCAACGGCATTTGTGTTTTCTCGTTCCCCTGTGGAAGGAAGTGCTCGACTTCGATCTGCACGCCGGCAAAGATGGAACTCCGGTAAAGGATCTGGTGGCGGGCCGGACGTTTGGTCGCCCCGCGGGAGGAGTCGTTGGAGTGGCGAACGTTGGCATGGATGCGAACTGGCTGGGACATCCCCTGGCCATGGCGAACCTCTACGGTCTCGGACGACTGGCATGGGACCCCAATCTCGACGCGAAGACGATTGCGGAGGAATGGACTCGTCTTACCTTCGGCAACGATCCTCAGGTGGTGCAGACCGTAGCCGCCATGCAACTCGTCTCTTGGCACGTGTACGAGAGCTACACGGGTCCTCTCAGTGCTGGAACCCTGACAGATATTCTCGGGAGCCACTATGGTCCAGGTCCAGAATCCTCAGAGCAAAATGGGTGGGGGCAATGGC
>Ga0209415_10000956_pt1 | contig 54900 bp, 59 predicted proteins | sample PeaSoiSIISIP2007_FD_187696 | JGI IMG/M metagenome (GOLD analysis project Ga0209415, IMG submission 187696) | Peat soil microbial communities from Weissenstadt, Germany - SII-SIP-2007 (SPAdes) (version 2) | ecosystem: Environmental > Terrestrial > Soil > Wetlands > Peat | place: Germany... | reverse complement strand
GGCGGCCGGCAGGATCGGGCGCCAGCCGCTACGGGATCAAGTGCTGGTCAGGCTCATATACCGCCACGGGCTGCGCTGTAGTGAGGCTACAGGGGCACGGTGGGCTGATCTGGACTTGGACCAGGGCAGCAGCGCCAAGACATTCCACGTGCGCCGGTTGAAGGGTTCGCAGGACAGCACCCACACCCTTGACCGTGACGAAGTGACCGGGCTGCGCAAGCTCAGGGCGGCCGGCGACGGGGGGCAATGGGTGTTCGTATCGGAGCGGGGCGGGCCGCTGTCGCCTGATATGGTGGCGCGGATCGTTGAACGCGCCGGCCAAGTTGCTGGGCTAGGGCTGCATGTCCATCCCCACATGCTGCGCCACAGTGCGGGTTACATGCTCGCCAACAGTGGCACCGATACACGGCTGATCCAAGATTTCTTGGGCCATGCCAACATCCAGAATACCGTCAGGTATACGCGATTGGCCCCGGCCAGGCTCGCCGCGGTGCGGGTGCGATGAGCGGCACCACAGACGGGGGCATGGCCGCGCTGGAAGCCGCCCTGGCCGCTGCCCTGGCTGATCTGGCCCGTGCCGACGCGCGGCCTTGGCAGCCCTGGAAGCGCGCGCACTGGCCCTGGCCGCGGTGGTGCGGGCGCGTGCCGCACTGGCCCGAGAGAGGGAGATCACATGCACCATGGACGTGCTGTAGGCCAGCGACGCGCCGGCATGGTGGCGATGCTGAACGTGGTGCTGATCGCGCTGGTGATCGCGCTGGTGATCGTGATGCTGCCGCTGATTGACGATGATCAACACCACCACGATCAGCACGGCCATCACGATCATCATCGGCGGCGCGGGTGCGGTAGGCCCTGGGTGGGCTTTTGCTGCTGGTGGTGGTGGTGGTGGTGGTGAACAGGAAGGACGGCGAGCGGGGGTTGACGTGGCGCGCCCCAGGTGTGGCATGGCTGCAACCCGAAACGGAGTAGGCTGTCGAGATGGCATCTGGCGCCAAGAGAGAAACGCTGCATCTGCCGGGTGGATGTCCGGCCGCCACGACGCCCGCAACCCCGGCGCCGGCTCGCGCCGCGCGGATGGCCCTCTATCCCCAAATCAAGTTTGAGCACCTATGCGTTGACATGATCAACGCCGTCCTAGGCACTGAATTGGAACCGGGGCCGGTCATCCTTAGCGCGCAAGCGCATTACCACATCGCAACAGATCACGCGGGCGATTACGCGCTTTGCAAAGCTGCGCTCGCTGACGCCTTGGCCTCCCCCACGTTCATCGGGCAGGGTCCAAAAGCCGACAACTTTGAACTGCTGCGCCGGATCAACCACCCGGATGGGGAGGTCGTGCTTGTCGCGGTCAGCTTGGCGATGGACGATGACGGCGCCTATCGCGTCCGGTCGGCCTACCTGATACCGCAATTCTCCGTCGAGGCTCGGCGCCAGGCCGGGCGCTTGAAAGCGCCCCCCAGATAGATCAAAGGCCCGGCGTGGTGCCGAGCCTTCAACCGTCCAAGCCGGGATGCAACCCCCGGATCACTTGACCAACCCCCGTGGAGGACGAATGAAACCTGGGTTGGCTAGTTACCTGACCCTCCCGCCAGGTGTGTAGGGTAGCCGTTCCTACCTCAGTGGACGGAGTTTACATAGGCGCCAATTCACCGATTGGCAAGAGAAAATCGTTGTGTTCTCCCGTCCCGCCCAGCGCGGGCGCCGGCTGGCCATTCTTTCTCTTCGCTGCAATCATCGCTGTCGATTGTGGGCCGCCAGCCGGCGAAGGCACCATGTGCCCGTGCGCGAGGGGGTGTCAACGGGGCTGGTGGTCGCGCTGGTGGTCGCGCTGGTGATCATGCCAGGCAGGGGCGGCCCGCGCGGGCACCGGCCGGGCCGGGTGGGGCCGTGGCGAGCGGGCAGGCAATATCCGGCCAATATCCTAGTTGAGAATGGTTCTCATTTGCGGCGCGTGCGAGACAGGGGCCTGCACCACGACGTGCCGACACGGCTCTGGAAAGTCACCCAGCGGGCTGAAAATCTGGCGGATTGCCGCCATTTCCTGACGTGGAACGCCCCATAACAGCACCGGCCCCTGCTCAATATCCTGGACGCCAAGGGGTAGATCGACATGGGGCTGCGCCGCGGCCTGCCGGTAGGATATTCAGGCCGAATATCCGGGCCGATCAAGTGACGCTGCAAGTGAAGCTGAGGGGGGTGCAGCGTCACTGTGCAGCCGCAGTCTTTTCCCTGTCACAAAATTGAGACAGCGTCAGTGCAGCCGCAGAAAAAACCCAGCTATATCAATGTGCGGCTGCACCACAGCAACCAGCCGCAGTTACAGCCGCAATTCGCCAAAACCGCGGTGCGGCTGCATTCCACACACCGTAGGTGTGGATGCAGCAGCAGCGATGGCCGCACCCCTTGGATATATCATCGTGGTGCCACCCTATCAGAAAGGTTCCGCCGGCTCCGGCGCGCTCGCCACCCCCGGCCAGAGATACCACCAGTCATCCAGCTTCGTGCTCGCGCCGTGCGGGTTCGCCATCTTCGCGAAGCACCCCTCAAACCGCGGGCGCTTGTAGCGGGTGCCGTCGCGCAACGTCTGCGTCCACATGCCTTCCGCCGTGCGCCTCCCGTGGTCACTCTCCGGCTTGCCGCGCATGGCCAGTTCTTCCGCCAGCACTTGCCGGCTGACGGCGTGCTTCTGGTCAACGGCGCCGAGTGCTTCCAGCGCCTTGATCACCATCACCACGTCGGCCGGGCGCTTCTGCACACCAGGTGCCATCCGATCTGCCCTCCCGACCAGGGTCACGATGGGGACCGAGCCCGGGGGCGATACCCGGTATTCCAGGGTGAAGCCGTCCGCCGCGTCGCGCAGCTTCTCGATCTCCACCGTCAGGGCGCGGGTGTCCTTGTCGAACGCATACCGGGCGATGCCGTCCGCGTTGCCACCTTTTGACGAGTGACCCCGGGCGCCCCGGTTCTCCGCCTTCCCCTCATGGTCGATCACGATCACCAGCGGGCCGGCGAGCCGGCGCTTGATCTTGCCGATTGCCCCGGTGCTCAACAGCAGCTTGCCGATCTCCGCGCTGTTCTCATCCACGCCGCCGGAGGCCGTTGCCAGGGTGTCGAGCACCAGCAGCGTGGGCGGCAGCCCGTCGAATAGCTCCGCCAGCGCGCAGACGAACGCCTTGACTTCGCGCCTGTTGTCGAGCGTCGGCACAGGCACCGTGCGCCAGTAGCGGCCGAGCACGTCCAGGGCGATGCCGAAGTGATTGGCGACCGCGGGCACCCGCTGGCGCAGGAAGCCGTGGACGCCTTCGCCCACCGCGTAGGCTACTCGCACCACCGGGACATGCTGGGGATCATCCAGGTGCCGCTTGATCGCCGCCATGCCGTCACACATGGTCGCCGCGGTCTTGACCGAGCTTTGCGGCCCATAGCGCAACAGCACGCAACCATCCCGCGTGATCGGCAACGTCTTTTCGGCGTCCAGGAACGCGATTGGCGGCAGGTTCGCTCCGTCTGCCGGCGCCCATCCCTGGAACCGCTGCACCATGTCGGGCCAGCTTTCGTCGGCTTCCTCCGGTTCATCGTCGGGTTCCTCGCCCCCCACGGCTACCGTCCCAGTGGCCACCGCTGCCGCCGCTTCCTCGCGCAATTTCTTGATCGCCTCCGGCCAGATTTCCGCCACCGGCCGCTCGGGCCTATCGTTCGGGTCGGGCTTCCTGAAAGCGCGCTGCACGTCGGCACGGATAGCCTTTTCATCGGTGTAACGCTGCATCACCGGCTCCCCATCGTGGTTCAACAAGGTGCCCACGATCTCTCGTGGTGTATAATTGTGCTCGCGGCGCAAGCGGTTGATGAATGCGAAGGCGTCCTCACTACGGCTGGCCCGGTTGTCCTTGTTCAGTGCCGCCACGATCTGATCCTCGGTCATTGGCTGCTGCGGTTGCTCCGGCTTCAGGCGACGGTCCCAGTCGAAATCCACGTCGGCGGCCTTGCGCACCGGCGCACCGATCGCCGGCAAGTCATCGCGAAGGTCGATCGCGTCACCGTCGATCAATTCCACCCGGTGCGCCGGATTGCCGTTCACGCTGCCCCAGTAGAACGCTTGTGACAGGGCGAAGCTCTCCCCCGTCAGCACGTCGCCCAACACGCCATTGAGGCGCCCCACCAGTGCCGCCCGCCGGGCGCGCAGTTCATCCGTGTTGCCGGTCAGATCGGCCGCCAGCGGGCACAGCACACGCCACCGCGGGCGCTCCGCGGTGTAACTGGGCGACGTGTAGACCAGCGCGGCCAGGCCCGCCTTGCGCAGCGCGGCGACGGCTTCCGCGGTGGTCACCCTCTCGTCGTCATAGTCCGCCTCGATGCCGGTCACCGTCAGCACGTTCGCGTCATGGCGCAGGCTGCACTTTTCGGTGTGCTGGTCACCGAAGGTCGCCAGCTTCAACCACAACAGGCTTTCCTTGGCGGGCGCTGTGGCGTCCCGGATCATCGGTGCCCACTCGCGAAGGCTTAAGGCTTCCTCGGTTTTGTCGGCGGCGGCCGGGCTGTTGAAGATCGTTGCCGTCAACGGTCGGTCGAGCGGGTTCGCCTCTTGACGTGTATCAACTGATACACTACCTTCCGTCTGCTTCTGTTGACCATCCAATCCACCCGCTACCAGCGCCCCCGTTGCCACCGGGGGTGCTGTCGTTTGAGGGGGTGGTGATGTCGCCCTCACCGTGTGCCAGGACGCCTTGCTTTCGTCACCGATCAGCACTTGCACGCCTACATCGTCAGGCACGGCCAGCGTGCTAAGTGGGCACCGGCCCGCGTCCAGCGCGTCGCCGCCCGCGTTGACGGTGCGCCAAGTCACAAGAGGATCACCACGCTCATTCACCACAGCGCGGATTTTGTCATGTAACGTGCTCATGTTCGTTATTCCTTGTTGATAGTTGGGTCACCGGAACCATCCCAGCACTTGTTCGGCCAAGCCAGTGAACACGTCGAAATGGACATGCCGGGCCTGCCGCGGAGCCGGGCGCTCCGGCGGCAACGCCCATGTGAACGTGTGCGCGGGCGGATTAAGGCCACCGTCCCAAGGGAATTGGATGACTTCCCCGGCTTCGTTGCGCGGTTGATCCGTCGATGCGGGTCCCTTCGGCGCTGGTATCCCCGCCCCTGGGTTGACGATCCACGGCAACGTCAGAGGCTCCGGTGGCGACGGTGGGGAATTGCGCGCGGCGCGTATCTCGGCCACCGCATCTTGCACACGCTGATCATGTGCGAGGCGACTGCCCGCCGGCTGTGCTGTCCGAGCACTGTATCCCGCGTCCTTCGCCGCGGCGGTATAAGAGAGGCCGGCTGCAACCGCCTCTGCGAATTTCCGCTGTCCGGCGTTCAATTTTTCCAGGATGCTCATGCCACGTCCTTCCAGGGCGACGGCCATCCCGCCTTCCGCTTGGCCGGTGGGCCTTCACGTTTCGGCGTCGATGGCTGGCCCATCCCCGGTGGCCGAGCGCATTTCGGCAAGGTCGCCATGACCGCACGGAACCGCTGATACAGCGCCGCCCGCTCGGCCGGTGGTGCCCTGTCGCACGCGCGCTCGGCCTCGGTGCGGCGCCGGTCAAAGTCAGCCCACTCTGCTGCCACGGCGCTCATTGGCGGGTGATCCTGAATGGTGTGCCCTTGCGCAGCAGCACCCACACGCCAAGCAGCTTCGCTTGGTCGGTGGCCGTCATGTCGTCAATCAGGATCGGCGCATCGCGGGGGACGCCTTTGGCGAGGTCGCCACGGAACTGCTGTTCGCCAATCGCCATGATCTCCCGCCAGCCATAGCGTGGGGGTCCAGAAGGCGGCCGGTGCCCCGGTCGGCGCCTCATGGCCGAGCACTCCCCGTGAGGAACGCCGGAGGCCAGGTGTCAGCAAGGGTTGGTGGTAGCGCGCCAGACCGCACGATGCCGCTGCCTGGCCTGGCGCCCGGTGCCCTGTGCGGTTCTGGCCGTGTCCTTGGAGCCGGCGCTGTGACACCGGCCTCTGTGGCCTTCTGGGGCTGATCTGGCGGGGCCAGGTTGATCGTCATCCCGCGGTCGGGACCGTCAACGATCAGTCCACTGGTCGGGCCTGTGACTTGGATAAGCACACCGCGCCACCCGCTGGCCAGCAGGCGCCGCAGTCGCGCCGCGACATGGTCGGGTCGGTCAAGGGCCACAAATAGCGGCAGGTTGTGACGGCCGGCCAGGCGCGGTTGGTAGAATTGGAGGCCGAGGCCGGCGTTCTTCACCGCCTCTCGCCAGGCCGTGGCGAACCTGTGGGACGCCGAGCCGGTGATAAGGAAAGAGCCGGGGTTGGTCAGGTAGTCATGGAGGGCATTCTCTGTGGACATGGGGCGTGCCCCGCAGTCGGGCCGCACCAGTTGTCCTTCGTCATCGGGCTGGCGGTGGCGGATTGATGCTCTGGCCTTATCGCGTCGTCACGGGGGCCGGTGGGTCGGATGGTGCTCATGGTATTATGCCGCTGCCCGCTGCCCGCTGCTGCTGCGCACGGGCCTTCAAGAGCCGCGCAAGATCGTCGGCGTCCACCATCGCGCTGATCCTCGACGGGACGAAACCTTTGACCGTTCCGGCTTTGATCCAATTCCGGATGGTCATGGTGGTGACACCGGCAAGCTGGGCAGCCTCGGGGCAACGGATCAGTTTCCTGGACATGCCTTGATCTCCAGACAGGGGACGCGAGCCGTTCACATGGCCCCGCGGCTTCCCTGCCGCAAGGGGTCCCGGAATGGCATGTGGGGTGGTTTAGGTGTGTGGTGCCCCGCCGGTGGCACCACATAAACCATTGATTTACATGGGGTTCTGCGTGGTGCCGCAGAACCACGCCTTCTGCTGCACCCCGTCGCGCAACGACGGAATGCGCGCCGGCGCTCCCGGCGTGCCCCAGGTCCGCCCATGCTCGTCGGCGTAGCGCACGAAGCCGAACGGCGCGAACCACTTGTAGCGCTCGTCGTGCGCCGGCTCGACGCGCCGTATCGCCTCCTCCTGGCTGGCAGCCAAATAGAGCCCGGCGCCCCAGATCAGGTCCTCGCCGAGCCGCTTCTCCCGCCCATGCGCCGCGCAAGCCGCCTGGTAGGCGCGCACCACATCATCCAGGATCTTCTCGCCGTTCAGCACCACCATCGCCTTCAGGCCGTATTTCGCCATCAGGTCGATGGTCTTGCCTGACGCGATCGGCATCCAGATCTCCACCGGCAGGTGTTTCGGCCGCGGCACGACCGTGAGGTCCGTCAGCCGGTAGCCGCGATAGTCCACCGCCGGCGGTGCCTCGAAATACTTGCCCTTGAAGTGGAACGACTCCTCGTTGAAGCAGGCCAGCAGCAGCCGCAACTGCTCCTCGAAATACGCCCGGTTCGCCTCCGCATCGATCAGCGGCGCGCCAAAAGTCTCCACCTCGCGCGTGTGGTAGCCGCGCCCGACGCCCATGATCACCCGCCCGTCGGTGACGATGTCCGCCATCGCGTAGTCTTCCGCCAGCCGGATCGGGTGCCACATCGGCAGCACGTTGAAGGCGCAGCCGAATTTCAGCCGCTCGGTCTGCGTCGCCAGCCACAGCCCGAGCTGGATCAGGTTGGGCAGGCACTCGTAGCCCTCGCGCTGGAAATGGTGCTCGGCGGTCCACAACGCATAAAAACCCAGTTCGTCCATCACGCGCGCCATGTGCCGCGCGGTCCAGAACACCTCGCTCAGCCGCGCGTTGGAATAGCGCCGCTCGTTCGCCGGCGTGCCGTCCAGGCCGACATTGTCCAGCTCGATCTGGCCGACATACAGCACGTGGAAGCGTTTGATCATGTCCCCGTCAGGCCTTTTCCCTGGCCGCACGGCCCCGCGCGGCCACCCCCTATCGATGCCGCGCAGTATGCCGCTTCGCCGCCGCGCCTGCCACCCCACACGCCACACCCCACACCGCACCTCGCGCCGACACCGCACGCCACCCCACACCGCACGCCGCGAATCACGCTTCCCATCGCCCGGCGCAGCCGCTAACCATCCACCGGTCGCGCCGTGCCGCCCGCCTGGAGCCAGCCATGCCTCCCACCGCAGCCCGCCCGCCATGCCGGCGCCCCGCCGCGGTCCTGGTGATGTTGACCTGGGCGGCGCTGGCATGGTTCGCGGCGTGGCAGGCGCACGGCCAGACCCCGGCATCGGCGCCCAAGCGGCTGCTGCTGCTGCCCACCGACGATATCGGCCTGCCCGCCCCGCCGATCCCGGGCGGCGATGCACTCGCCGCCGCCGAGGCCGGGGCATTTCCGCTGGCCCTGCATCTCGGCATGACGCCGGAGGCGGTGAACGCCCGTCTGGCGCATCCGCTTGCCTCGGTCGCACCGTCGGCGCTTGTCCCGGTGCCCTATCTTGGCCCGGAGACAGTTGCCGGCTTTGCCATCGGCATGGCGCAGGCCGGTGACCTGAAGCCGGCGATCGTGTCCTGCTTCGGCGCCGCCAGCAAGATCGACTTCCAGTTTGTCGGCGGTCGCCTCTACACGATATCGTTCCGGTTTGCCCGCGATGGCGCCTGCCCCGACCCCACCGGCGCGGCCGACGAGCTGTATCAGCGCTTGCTGACGATCCCGTTCGCGGCGATGCCGAGCGCGCACTATCGGGTCGGCGAAATCGATGCGGTGGATGCCTGGGATCCCACGGTCCGCTCGGTGCTCCGGCGGCCTTGGAGGGCAGAGTAGCGATGCCGCGCGCACGATCGATCGCCATCCGTATCGGCGTGGTGATGTTCGCCGCCGTGTGGGCGGCTGCGCTGGCACTCCATCCACACAAGCTTGCCGCCGCACCGGCGCGGAGCGACACCGAATTGCCGGCGCCGGAGCCATCGCGCGCGCCAGCGCCATTGCCGCCGGCACCGCCATGGCCAGCCGTCGCGTCGGGCACCGCAGCGCCGCCGCCGACGGCCAGACGCGACGGCGCCGGACCGCGCTGCACGATCGCGGTGATCACCGAGAATGTCGGCACCAGCGACACCTACCTGTCCCGCCTGACCTTCCCCGCCCCCGCTGCACCCGCCGCGGGCCAGGAGCCGATCTGTCCGCCAGGTGCGGCGCAGGCGGCCACGGGGCGGGCGCTCGATGCCTGCAAGCAGCGCGCCGCCCATCCGCAGGACTGTGTCTACGCCGACACGGATCGTCTGTTCGACATCACCACGGACGTGATGGACAGCTCGCCGCTCGACTCGCAGTGTTTCAGCTACAAATCGAAGTTCGTCGCCATCGCCTGCCGGCCCGGGGCGCAGCAGGACAACTGCAACGTCGCCTGCGGCGCTACCGCGGCGGCGGCGACCGACGCGGCCACCACGCGGTGCCGGACCAACCATGACGGCGAGTGCGCCCTGCTCAACGCGGTGCCTGTGCAAGCGCCGTAGCGGTTGCCGCGCCCGGGCATTCCGGTGGCGGATCGGCCTCCGGGCCGGCCACCGGATCGGCGGATCGATCCGCCGACAGATCGTCGGGCGGCGGGCGTGCGGTGCGGCCCAGCAGCGGGGCCAGCGCGCGCGCCAGCATGATGGAATGGGCGATCTGGCAGCTCTCGTTCAGATGCAGCGGCGTATCGAAGAAGTCGGCGACAGGATAGCGGCTGCGAGTGGCCAGGGTCAGGAATTCGCCGCCCCGCGCCAGATAGACCGCAGCGATCGCGGCACGCGTCGCCTCCGGCAGCTTCGCCAGGTCGACCTGCGTCGGCAGTCCGCCGATCACCCGCACCCCATGGCCGCGCGCCCACACCACAAAACCCGCGATCAGGCTGGCACCGTAGCCGTCGCGGATGGTGGCGGCGGAAACCGCCGGCGTCACCATCGCCGCGATCATCCCCTGGCTGCCCGCGCCGCGCTCGACGGAGTGCCCGACATGGTCGCCCCAGGCGTTGGAGGTCCCGGTTGCCGCCGCGCGCGGATCGTGGAACCGCGCCGCGACCAGGCTCATTTCGATCACGCTCATCAGGCCGGCGCGCAGGTCGAAGGCGAACATTGCGGCCAGCCATCGTTTCGGGGCCAACGCGGCGAGCGTCGTCCAGTCGTGGCGGAACATGATGGCGGCATCCGGCCCGAGCGACGTGGCCGAACGGCCGGCGGCATACTGTTCCTGTTCCATCGGCAGATACACGACATCGCCCGCGTGCAGCCGCGCCCGCCAGCGGGTGAACAGGTAATCGAGGCCGATGCCGATCGCGACGCCGCCGTTGACGCAGGGCAGGCCGAGCATCGCCTCGATTACCTCGCAGCGATGCGAATAGGGGCCGTTGGAGCCGGCCAGGATCACCAGCTTGGGCCCATGGATCGTCGCCGCCCGCGCCAACCGGTCATCGAGCTGGCGGGCGAGGAAGCCAAGCTCGAGCGGCCGGTCCAGCACCGCGCCGAACAGCACGCCGTACAGCAGCAGCGAGGCAAGCGCGGCGCACACCAGCCGACGAAACCCGCCGGCGCTCCCGGCCGCCGCGCCACGGGAGTCCACGTCTCGACTGGCGATCATCGATCGATCAGCCGGAGGACAACTCGGGGTCACGGCATCGGCGCCCGGGACCTCGCAACGTCCGCCAGAAAGCAAGATCCACCGCGGAGCGCGCGGAGCACGCGGAGGAAGGACAGGAAATGCGCTTCGCGCGAAGCGCCGATCTGCTTCCTCCGCGTGCTCCGCGCGCTCCGCGGTGGATCTTGCTGGCGGTCGACCGAGCGCCCCGGTCGCATCCCACCACCCCCGAACCCAAACCACCGCGCGACGCACCCGTGCGGCGATGCGCCCCTGCCGTAGCGCCCGCGCCGGCACGACCGCGATCAAGGCCGGCGCGCGACGTTGCATCCCCTCGCGCACCCGCTAGAACCGGAAATACAGAAACGGTGCCGCATACGGCGCGAAGAACAGCGCCTGCACCGTGAACGCGAACCCCGCCGTCAGCGCCCAGCCGCGCGCCCGCTCCGACAGCTCATGCACATGCGGCAGCGTCAGCACGATCAGCCATCCCAGCAGCAGGCAGGCCGACACCTCCGGCATGCTGAGCGTGCGCGCCTCGCCCAGCGACAGCAGCACCGGCACCGGCCGCGCGACCGCGGCTAGCGGCGCCCAGGCGCCGACGATCATCTGCGGCAGCGCGAACCCGTTCAGCCCCGCCATGCCGCGCAGCATGCCGAGCGTCGCCGCCATCCCGTCGGCGCGAAACGGCACCCAGGCCACCACCACCGCCAGCAGCGTCAGCGCCTGGGCGAGCCGGGCGGGCAGGGGCCAGCCGAGCCGGCCCCACAGCCGATGCACGATCAGATACAGCCCGTGCAGCCCGCCCCAGGCGACAAAAGTCCACGCCGCGCCGTGCCACAGCCCGCCCAGCAGCATGGTCAGCATCAGGTTGCCCAGCCGCCGCGCCTCGCCGTGCCGATTGCCGCCCAGCGGGATATACAGGTAGTCGCGCAGGAACCGGCTGAGCGTGATGTGCCAGCGCCGCCAGAACTCGGCGATATCGCACGCCTTGTACGGGCTGTTGAAATTCAGCGGGAACCGCACATTGGCCATGCGGGCCAGCCCGATCGCCATGTCGGAATAGCCGGAGAAGTCGAAATAGATCTGCAGCGTGTAGGCCAGTGCGGCGTACCAGGCCTCGATCAGGGTCAGCGCGGTGCCGTGCGAGGCCGCGGCGAAGCCGGTATCGGCAAAAGTGCCAAACGTATCGGCCAGCACCAGCTTCTTGCCGAGGCCGAGCAGAAAGATCGTCAGCCCCGCCGCCAGGTTCGCCGCCACCGGTCGGGCCAGGTGGCGGGCCTGGAGCTGCGGCAGGATCTCCGACGGCCGCACGATGGGGCCGGCGATCAGGTGCGGGAAGAAGCAGACGAAGGCGGCGTAGGGCAGCGCGCCGACCGCCGGGCGGCTGGCGCGGGCGCTGTCCACCAGGAACATGATCTGCTGGAAGGTGAAGAAGCTGATCGCCAGCGGCAGCACGATCCCCAGCGTCGGCGCGCCCGGCGCCGCGACGTGCAGCAGGAAGTCGGCGTATTTGAACCAGCCCAGCAGGGCGAGATTGAAGCCGACGCCGCCGATCAGCCAGACGCGGGCCGCGTCATGCCGGCCGGCCTGGGCGAGCGGCAGGATGCGCTGCCCAAGGATGAAGTTGACTCCGACCGAGCCCACCAGCAGCGGCACGTAGCGTGGGTTCCACCAGCCGTAGAACACCAGGTCGGCCGCCAGCAGCCAGGCCAACGCGGCGCGCGGCCCGTACAGCCGGCCGGCCAGGAAGAAGCCGCCGAGTGTCAGCGGCAGGAAACCCAGGATGAAGCCCGGTGTGTTGAACAGCATGGCGCGCCCCCGCCGCAGTTTGGGCGCGCCGGCCTAAGCAATGGTAAACCGCGCGCCGGCGGCCGTATGGGGCCGCCGGCATCGGGTCAGGGCTTGTGCTCTTCCTTCGACGGCGCCGGGTGCTGCGCAGCCGGTGCCGGATGAGGCGCTGGCGCCGCCGGGTGAGGCGCTGGCGCCGCCGGGTGGGGTGCGGCCACCGACGGGTGAGGCGCCTGGGGCGCCGGATGCGACGCCGCCGGCGCGAAGGTGTGCGGGGTCGTGGGTGCGGTCGGATGCGGCTGAACTGCCGGGGCGACGTGTGGCGCCACTGGGGTGACTGGATGCTGCACCGATGCGCCAGGCGTGACGGTGCCCGGATGCGCGGTGGCGTTGGTCGGCGCATGCAGCGCGGGCGTCGTCCCAGGCGTGACGGTACCCGGATGTGCGGTGGCATTGGTCGGCGCACGCAGCGCGGGCGTCGTCCCGGGCATGCCGGTGGGCGCGGTTCCTGGCCGGTTGATCGCCGGACCCGCCGCACCACCCGGACGCACCGGCGCGCCGGTGGCGGCCGGCGTCACGGTGGGCCTGGCGCCGACCACGCCGCGGCCGGTGAACTCGTTCGGCCGGCTGGTCGCCGCGATCGGCGGCTGGCCGTGATTGGTCGAAGCGCGCAACGCGGGATTGCTGGCGGCGGTCTGCTCGTGCTGCGCCTGGATTCCGCTCGGCGCGACGTGCTGCTCATGCGCGAACGCCTCCTCCTGTGCGGTCGGCCGCGTGGCCAGGCCGCCGGCACCGCCGTTGTAGGCGACCCGGTTGCTCGTGTTGTTGATGACGGTGCGGTTGTAGACGTTGGTGACGTGCACCCCGCCGAAATTGTTCACGCTGCGGTTGTACGCGAACTGGCCGTGGTTCCAGTAGCCGCCCTGGTAGCCGACACCGCCATAGCCGTAGCCGTAGTTGACGCCGCCGTAGAAGCCGACATGCGGGCCCCAGTACCCGCGGTTCCAGGCATAAAACCCGTCGCGCCAGCCCCAGTAGCCCGGGGTCCACAGCAGGCCGATCGCCGGCGGCAGGATCCAGGTGCCCGGCACCCAGTAGTAGCCGTCCGGCCCATAGGCCCAGTAGCCCGGGGTCCAGATATAGCCGGGCGCGGGGATCTCCGGCTGCACATAGATCGGCAGTAACGGCGGCGCGATTGTGATCGACACGCCGGGCGCGACCTCAACCCCGACCGCGACCTGGGCCTGCGCGGCGGGCACGGGCGCGGCCAATGCGAACCCGAGAAGCAGGGGCGTGATGAGGTGCAGGCGTCGCATGATCGTCTCCTGGCAGGTTGAGGGCCGCGTGGCAGACAGTGCATCGCCCCACGCACGACGACGACCCGAAGCCGCATACGCCGGGCATCGGCCCTGGCCCACCCGTGTCGCTGGTGCGGGCAGTCTTGGGCCGCGCGTGGTATATTCGTTGCGAGCGTGGCAATCCAGTGGCAGGCGCCGCACAATTCCGCCGCAGAACGAGGGCGGTTCCGCCGCAAGCCAATTCCTCAAGCCAATTCCTCTCGGGGCCAATAGTTGCTAGCTGACCGCCTGCGATGACCGACCCAGGGCGATGACCGACGATAACCCGATCAACCCGGCGCTGCTGCCCGCCGGCCTGCGCGACCTGCTGCCGCCCGACGCCGAAACCGAGGCGGCGTCGGTGGAGGCGCTGATGGAGGTGTTCGCCGCGCACGGCTACGCGCGGGTAAAACCGCCGTTGCTGGAGTTCGCCGACAGCCTGCTGGCCGGCGCCGGCGCGGCGGTGGCCGAGCAGACCTTCCGGCTGATGGACCCCGACAGCCAGCGCATGATGGGCCTGCGCGCCGACACCACGCCCCAGGTGGCGCGCATCGCCGCCACCCGCCTGGCCACCGCGCCGCGGCCGTTGCGGCTGTCCTATGCCGGCCAGTGCCTGCTGGTGCGCGGCAGCCAGCTTGCCCCCGACCGGCAGCTCGCCCAGGCCGGCATCGAGCTGATCGGCCCCGACACGCCCGCCGCCGATGCCGAAATCGTGTTGGTCGGTGCCGAGGCCCTGGCCGCGGTGGGACTGACCCAGGTCAGCTTCGACCTGACCGTGCCGACGCTGAGCCCGGCGTTGCTGGACGACGCCGGGATCACCGGCCCCGACCGCGTCGCGCTGGCCAGGGCGCTGGACCGCAAGGACGCCGCCTCGGTGAAGCGCCACGCCGGCGCCCTGGCCGGCACGCTGACCGAGCTGCTGCTGGCCGCCGGTCCGGCCGACCGTGCCCTGGCGGCGCTGGCGGCGGCGCGCCTGCCGCCGGCGGCCCGCGCCCTGGCCGACGGCCTGGCCGCCACCGTCGCCGCGATCCGCGCCCGCGCCCCGATGCTGCGGCTGACCATCGACCCGGTCGAGTTCCGCGGCCTGCGCTATCACACCGGCGTCTCGATCACGATCTTCGCCCCCGGCCGGCACGAGGAGCTGGGCCGCGGCGGCCGCTATCTCAGCGGTGAGGCCGAGCCGGCGACCGGCCTGACGCTGTATCCCGACGCCATCCTGCGCGTCGCCCCGCCGCGCCAGCCCAGGCCACGCCTGTATGTGCCACTGGGCGCCGACCAGGACGACGCGGCGCGGATGCGCCGCCTGGGCTATGCCACCATCGCCGGGCTGGCCGTCACGGATGATGCCGCCGCCGAAGCGATCCGCCTCGGCTGCTCCCATATCCTGCGCAACGGTGCGGCAGCGCGGCTCGGTGATCAGTGATCAGTAGGCCAGGACCATCGGTCCCTGCTACTGACCACCGATCCCTGCTACTGATCCTTGCTACTGATCACTGATCACTGATCACTGATCACTGATCACTGATCACCGATCACTGAACTGGAGACGGAATATGCCGAACGTCGCCGTGATCGGCGCCCAATGGGGCGACGAGGGCAAGGGCAAGGTGGTGGACTGGCTCGCCAGCCGCGCCGATGTCGTGGTGCGCTTCCAGGGCGGCCACAACGCCGGCCACACGCTGGTGGTGGGCAACGAAACCTACAAGCTGTCGCTGCTGCCCTCGGGCCTGGTGCGCGAAAAACTCGGGATCATCGGCAACGGCGTGGTGATCGATCCCGAGGCGCTGCTGGCGGAGATCGACAAGGTCACCGCGCAGGGGCTGCGCGTGTCGCCGGCGACGCTGCGGATCGCCGAGAACGCCGCGCTGATCCTGCCGTTCCACGGCGCCCTGGACCGCGCGCGGGAGGCGGCGCGCGGCGAACACAAGATCGGCACCACCGGGCGCGGCATCGGCCCGGCCTATGAGGACAAGGTGGCGCGCCGCGCCATCCGCGTCGCCGACCTGGCGGAGCCGGAGACGCTGTCGCTGAAGCTCGACGAATCGTTGCGCCACCACAACACGCTGCTGGCCAGCCTGGGCGCCGCGACCTTCGACAAGGAAGCGGTGCTGGCGCGGCTGCTGGAGCTGGCGCCGCGCATCCTGCCCTATGCCGAACCGCTGTGGATCCGGCTGGACGAGCTGCGCCGCGCCGGCAAGCGCATCCTGTTCGAGGGCGCCCAGGCGGTGATGCTGGACGTCGACCACGGCACCTATCCCTACGTGACCTCGTCGAACACGGTGGCGGCGACGGCGGCCTCGGGCGCCGGCATGGGTCCCGGGGCGATCGGCTTCGTGCTGGGGATTGCCAAGGCCTACTCGACCCGTGTCGGGTCCGGACCGTTCCCGACCGAGCTGCACGACGCGACCGGCCAGTTGCTGGGCGACCGAGGTCACGAATACGGAACAAACACCGGCCGCCGCCGCCGCTGCGGCTGGTTCGATGCCGTGCTGGTGCGCCAGGCGGTGAAGGTCGGCGGCATCAACGGCCTCGCCCTGACCAAGCTGGACGTGCTGGACGGACTGACCGAGCTGAAGGTCTGCACCGGCTATCGGATCGCCGGCGAACTGTATCACCACCTGCCGGCGGCGCCGCTGGCGCAGGCGGCGGCGACCGCGGAGTACGAGGTGATGGAGGGCTGGGCCGGCTCCACCCGCGGCGCCCGCTCCTGGGGCGCGCTGCCGGCGCAGGCGATCAAGTATGTGCGGCGCATCGAGGAACTGGTCGAAGCGCCGGTCACGCTGCTGTCGACCAGCCCGGAGCGCGACGACACGATCCTGATGAAGGATCCGTTCGAGGGGTAGGGTGCGGCGCCGGCGCGTCGCCGTCCCATCCGTCATGGCCAAGCCCCTGGCCGCGCCCAATTCCCCTGTCATTGCGAGCGCAGCGAAGCAATCCCCCTCCGGTTGTGCACTCTCGAGGCGATCGCCACCCCCGCCCGCGGGCGCTCGACTCGCCAGCCGCCGCGCGCCGCGCAATGCCACGGCCCCGCATCCCGTCCACCTTGCCGCCGTTCACCTGATCGCCCCGTCCGGGCCGCCGTGTGGGGTTGCCCGCCCCCGCGATGGCACCCACACTGCGCCCGAAGACCGAACCAGTGAGGCCCCGCATGACCCGATCGTCGGCCGCCGCCGAGGTGATCGACCTGTCGCCCGTCGTCGCCGACACGGTGAAATACACCACCTGCTACATGTGCGCCTGCCGCTGCGGGATAAAAGTGCACCTGAAGGACGGGCGGCTGCGCTACATCGAAGGCAACCGCAACCACCCGGTGAACAAGGGCGTGCTGTGCGGCAAGGGCTCGGCCGGCATCATGCAGCATTACTCGCCGGCCAGGCTGCGCAGGCCGCTGCTGCGCGTGGGCGAGCGCGGCGCCGGCGAATTCAAGGAGATCGAGTGGGAGGAAGCGCTTGGCCTCGCCACGCAATGGCTCGGCGAGGTGCGCGCCACCGATCCCAGGCGGCTGGCCTTCTTCACCGGACGCGATCAGAGCCAGAGCCTCACCGGCTGGTGGGCCAAGCAGTTCGGCACGCCGAATTTCGCCGCGCATGGCGGGTTCTGCTCGGTCAACATGGCGACCGCCGGCCTGTATTCGGTCGGCGGCAGTTTTTGGGAATTCGGCGAGCCCGACTGGGACCGCACGAAATACCTGCTGATGTTCGGCGTCGCCGAGGACCACGATTCCAACCCGATCAAGACCGGCCTGGCGAAGCTGAAGGCGCGCGGCGCAAAATTCGTCAGCCTCAATCCGGTGCAGACCGGCTACTCGGCGCTGGCCGACGAGTTCCTGCCGATAAGGCCCGGCACCGACGGGCTGTTGGTGCTGGCGCTGGTGCACGAGCTGCTGCGCACCGACCGCATCGATCTGGATTTTTTGGCCCGCTACAGCAACGCGATCTGGCTGGTGATCGCCAATCCGGGCGGCGCGGACGACGGGCTGTTCGCGCGCGACGCCGACGGCAAGCCGCTGGCGTGGGATCGCGAGACCGGCGCGCCGATGGACGCGGCGACACCCGGCATGCGCCCGGCCGTGGTCGGCGATTTCACCCTGCCCGACGGACGCCGCGCGCGGCCGGTGTGCCACCTGTTAGCGGAACGTTACCTGGACGGCAGATACGCACCCGATGCGGTGGCGGAACGCTGCGGCATCCCGGCCGCGACGATCCGCCGCATCGCGACGGAGCTCGCTGACGTGGCGTTCAACCAGGCGATCGAGCTCGATCAGCCGTGGACCGATACGTTAGGACGACGACACGAAAAGATGGTCGGCCGCCCGGTGGCGATGCACGCGATGCGCGGCATTTCCGCCCACTCCAACGGGTTCCAGACCTGCCGCGCGATCCATCTGTTGCAGATGCTGCTTGGGGCGATCGATACGCCGGGGTCCTGGCGCTACAAGTCGCCCTATCCGAAGCCGATCCCGCCGGCGGCCGGTCCGGTCGGCAAGGGCAGCAAGCCGAACACGATGTTGCCGGGCATGGCGCTGGGTTTTCCGCAAGGCCCGCAGGACCTGCTGCTGGAAGACGACGGCACGCCGATCCGCATCGACAAGGCGTTCACCTGGGACGCGCCGCTCGCCGCGCACGGCATGATGCACATGGTGATCGCCAACGCCTGGGCGGGCGATCCGTACAAGATCGACACGCTGTTCATGTACATGGCGAACATGGCATGGAACTCGGCGATGAACCCCGGCGAGTCGATGCGCATGCTGGCGGACAAGGATCCGACAACCGGCGCATATCGCATCCCGCACGTGATCTATTCCGACGCGTTCTTCTCGGAAACCGTGCCGTATGCGGATCTGATCCTGCCCGATACGACCTATCTGGAGCGGTGGGACTGCATCTCGATGCTGGACCGGCCGATCGGCAGCCCGGAGGGGCCGGCGGACGCGATCCGTCAGCCGGTGCTGGCGCCCGACCGCGACGTGCGCCCGTTCCAGGACGTGCTGCTGGAGCTCGGCGCGCGGCTGAAACTGCCTGGGTTTGTCAAGGACGATGGCAGCCCGGCGTATCGCGACTATCCGGACTATATCGCCAATCATGAGCGCGGCCCCGGCATCGGCCCGCTGGGCGGCTGGCGCGGCGCCGACGGCACGGCGGTTGGCAAGGGCGCGGCGAATCCCGACCAACTCGCGCGCTACGTCGAGAACCAGTGCTTCTGGCAGCACCACCTGCCGGCGGAGCAGCTCTACTACAAGCACGCCAACGCCGCCTATCTGCGCGACGCGCACGCGATGGGGCTGGTGCCCAACACCAACCAGATCGTGCTGCAGCTCTACGTCGAACCGCTGCAACGCTTCCGGTTAGCCGCCGAGGGCCACGGCCTCGTGCAGCCGCCCGATACGCATCGCGCGCGGGTGCGCCGCTATTTCGATCCGCTGCCGATCTGGTACCCGCCGATCGAGGACACCGCGCCGGAACAGGCCGCCTGGCCGTTGCACGCGATCACCCAGCGCCCGTCGATCATGTACCACTCGTGGGGCTCGCAGAATGCCTGGCTGCGGCAGATCTACGACCGCAACCATCTCTACATGAACCGCCGCACCGCCGCGGCGCTGGGCATCGAAGATGACGACTGGGTCTGGGTGATCAGCCGCACCGGCCGGGTGAAGGGCCAGGTGCGGCTAATGGAGGGGGTCAATCCGGACACGGTCTGGACCTGGAACGCGATCGGCAAGCGCGCCGGGGCGTGGAACCTGCCCCCCGACGCGCCGGAGTCGCGCCAGGGCTTCCTGCTGAACCATGTGATCTCCGAGTTTCGCAAGGATGCGGACGGCACGATCCAGTCCAACAGCGATCCGATCACCGGCCAGGCCGCGTGGTACGACCTGCGCGTGCGCGTCGAGAAGGCCGAGGCCGGCGCCACCGAGCCGCACTACAGCACGCTGCCCCGCCCGCCCGGGCTGTCGGCGCCACCGCATTTGCTGCGGTTCAACGCCTCGGCGCCCGCGCGATGACCGCGATCCCGCCGCCGGGGGGCAAAAAACTCGGCCTGGTGATCGATCTGGACACCTGCGTCGGCTGCCATGCCTGCGCGGTGAACTGCAAGGAGTGGAACACCTCCGGCCATTCCGCGCCGCTGCCGGATTTCGACGCGTATCAGGCGAATCCGCAGGGCGTCTGGTTCAACCGCGTGCACAGCTACGAGGCCGGCGAAGGCGCCGACAGCCGCACGGTGTATTTTCCCCGCTCCTGCCTGCATTGCGAGGAACCCGCCTGCGTCACCGTCTGTCCCACCGGCGCGTCGTACAAGCGCGCCGAGGACGGCATCGTGCTGGTCAATCCGGACACCTGCATCGGCTGCAAGCTGTGCTCCTGGGCCTGCCCGTACGGCGCGCGCGAGTTCGACGAGGATGCCGGCGTAATGAAGAAGTGCACGCTCTGCATCGACCGCATCTACAACACGAACATTCCGGAAGAGGACCGCGTGCCCGCCTGCGTTTCCACCTGTCCGGCGCAGGCGCGGCATTTTGGCGACCTGGGCGATCCGGCCAGCGCGGTGTCGCGCCTGGTGGCCGAGCGCGGCGGCTACGACCTGATGCCGGAGCTCGGCTACAAGCCGGTGAACAAATACCTGCCGCCACGCGAGCGGCCGCGCCACCGCGAGCCGGCCGAACCGGCGATCGAGAGCGTGGCCAATCCATTTCTGCGGTGGATCGACCGCGCCCTATCGCGCTGAGCACTGCCATGCATCCCGCCCTGTCGGTCATCCTGTTCACCACCGCCTCCGGCGCCGGCTACGGCGTGCTGTTCTGGCTCGGCCTGCTGGCGCCGCTCGGCCTGCTGCCGGTCGCGGCCGGCTTCGGCGTCACCGCATCGCTGCTCGGCCTGGCGCTGGTCACCGTCGGGCTGATGTCCTCCATGCTGCACCTCGGTCACCCGGAACGCGCTTGGCGCGGGGTCAGCCAGTGGCGCACCTCGTGGCTGTCGCGCGAAGCCGTCGCGGCGCTGATTGCCTATGTGCCGGCGGTGCTGTTTCCGCTGCTGTGGCTGCTGGGCGGCACGGCCGGACCGCTTGGCTTCGTCGCCGCGGCGATGGCGGCGGTCACCGTGGTCTGCACCGGCATGATCTACGCGTCGCTGAAACCGATCCGCCAGTGGCACAATCCATACGTGCTGCCGATCTACCTGCTGGCGGCGCTGTTTTCCGGCGGCGCCTGCCTCGCCGGAGTCGCAACGTTCTGGCACGCGGGCCCGTTGCTCGCCGATGCGTCCGTGGTGGCGGCGGCCCTCACGCTGGCCGCCAAGCTGGCCTACTGGCGCTCGATCGATCGCGGCGCCGGCGATCGCGGCACCGGTGATCGGGGCACCGGTGATGCAGGCGCCGGCCGTCGCGGCGCCGGTGCGCGCACGCCGGCCGATGCGACCGGGCTGGGCAAGCTCGGCACGGTGCGCTCGCTCGATCCGCCGAACACCGAGGAGAACTACCTGCTGCGCGAGATGGGCTACCGCATCGCCCGCAAGCATGCCGCGCGGCTGCGCGTCATCGCGGTGCTGCTGGGCTTCATCGCGCCGATCGTGCTGCTGGCGTTCATCCCGCCGATCGCGGCGATCGCGGCACTGCTCGGGCTGCTGGTCGAGCGGTGGCTGTTCTTCGCCGAGGCAACGCACACCATCACGCTCTATTACGGCCGCACGGCATAGGCGGTATCATCCCGCTGGATCATCATTGGCATCGCCGGCATGCAACGCTTCTCTGCCCTGTCCCTGCTGCGTCACGCGCTGGGCGGCCACACCGGATGGCAGCCGCAATGGCGCGCGCCCGCGCCAAAACAGGCGTATGACGCGCTGATCATCGGCGGCGGCGGGCACGGCCTGGCGACCGCCTACTACCTGGCGAAGCAACACGGGCTGCGCAACATCGCGGTGCTGGAGCGCGGCTGGATCGGCGGCGGCAACACCGGGCGCAACACGACGGTGATCCGCTCCAACTATCTGTTCGCCGAAAGCGCCGCGCTGTACGACCACGCGGTGCGCCTGTGGGAGAGCCTGTCGCAAGAGCTGAACTACAACACGATGTTCAGCCAGCGCGGCGTGATGATGCTGGCGCACAACCAGCACGACGTGCAGGTGTTCAAGCGGCACGTGCACGCCAACCGCGCCGCCGGGGTGGACAACGAATGGCTGACCCCGCAACAGGCGCAGGCGTTCTGCCCGCCGCTGGCGATCGGGTCCGAGCTGCGCTACCCCGTGCTTGGTGCGGCACTGCAACGTCGTGGCGGCGTGGCGCGGCACGATACGGTGGCCTGGGGGTATGCGCGTGCCGCGGACGCGCTGGGCGTCGACATCCTGCAGAACTGCGAGGTCACCGCCATCGATCGCGATGCCACGGGCGCGGTCACCGGGGTGCAGACCACGCGCGGCGCCATCCGCGCGCCAAAAATCGGCGTGGTCGCCGCCGGCCACACCAGCGTGGTGATGGCGATGGCCGGCGTGCGCCTGCCGCTGGAGAGCTACCCGCTGCAGGCGCTGGTGTCCGAGCCGGTGAAGCCGGTGCTGCCCTGCGTCGTGATGTCGAACACCATCCACGCCTATGTCAGCCAGTCGGACAAAGGCGAGCTGGTGATCGGAGCCGGAACGGATGCCTACACGTCGTACACCCAGCGCGGCGCGCTGCACATCGCGACGCACACGCTGGATGCGATCTGCGAGCTGTTCCCGAGGTTCCGCCGCCTGCGCATGCTGCGCAACTGGGGCGGCATTGTCGATGTGACACCGGATCGTTCGCCGATCCTGGGGCGCACGCCGGTGCCGGGCCTGTATGTCAACTGCGGCTGGGGCACCGGCGGGTTCAAGGCGACGCCCGGCTCCGGCCATCTGTTCGCCTGGACCATGGCGCGCGACGCCCCGCATCCGATCAATGCGCCGTTTGCGCTGGACCGGTTCCGCGACGGCGCCACGATCGACGAGGCCGCCGCCGCCGCGGTGGCGCACTGATGCTGTTGATCACCTGCCCCTGGTGCGGTGCGCGGCCGGAACTGGAGTTCAGCTACGCCGGCGAGGCGCATATCGCGCGCCCGGCCGATCCCGCCGCGGTCAGCGATGCGGACTGGACCGCGTATCTGCACATGCGGACCAACCCGAAGGGTCCCCATCGCGAGCGGTGGCGCCACACCCATGGCTGCGCGCGCTTCTTCAACGCGCTGCGCGATACCGCCAGCGATACGATCCTGGCCACCTACAAGGCCGGGGATGCGCCGCCATGAGCGCGGGTCGCACCGCGTCGGGCGGCCGCATCGATCGCACCCGCCCGCTGCGGTTCAGCTTCGACGGCCGGGCGTACCGGGGATTCGCCGGCGACACGCTGGCCTCGGCCCTGCTGGCGAACGGCGTGCATCTGGTCGGGCGCTCGTACAAATATCATCGCCCGCGCGGGGTGCTGGCGGCCGGCGCCGACGAGCCGTCGGCGCTGGTCACGGTGATCCGCGACGACGCGCGCCGCACGCCGAACCTGCGCAGCACGCAGCTCGTACTGTATGACGGGCTGCGCGCCGAGAGCCAGAACCACTACCCGTCGCTCGGCTTCGATCTCGGCGCGATCAACGATATTCTGTCGCCGCTGCTGCCCGCTGGGTTCTACAACAAGACGTTCAAATGGCCGCGCTGGGCGTGGCGCCGCGTCTACGAGCCGGTGATCCGTGCCGCCGCCGGCCTGGGCCGCGCGCCGCTCCTGCCCGATCCGGATCGTTACGCGCAGCGCTACGCGCATTGCGACGTGCTGGTGGTCGGTGCCGGCGCGGCCGGCCTTGCCGCCGCCCTGGCGGCCGCGGTGGCAGGCGCCAAGGTCATCCTGTGCGACGAGCAGGCGGAGCTGGGTGGCTCGTTGCTGGCCGAGACGACAGCGACGATCGATGGCGCGCCGGCACAGCATTGGCTGGCCGCGATGCTCGCCGCGCTGGCGGGTCATCCGCGCGTGACGCTGCTGCGTCGCACCACGGCGTTCGGCTGCTATCCGCACAACATGGTGGGTCTGGCGCAACGACTGACCGACCACCTCGCCGCGCCCGATCCCACGCAGGCCCGCGAGCGTCTGTGGCAGGTGCGCCCGCGCGAGCTGGTGCTGGCGACAGGTGCGCTGGAGCGGCCGCTGGTGTTCCCCGGCAATGATCGGCCGGGGATCATGCTGGCCGGCGCGGTTCGCACCTATCTGCACCGCTACGGCGTGCTGCCCGGACGCCGCGCCGTGGTGGTGACGGCGCATGACGACGCCTATCGCACCGCACATGCGCTGCGCGAGGCCGGTATCACCGTCGCCGCGCTGGTCGACGTTCGTGGCGCTCCCGTGACGATCGGCGACACCGGAATGACCGGCGATGCCGGCACGATAGCCGATGCCGCCGGCCTGCGGATCATCCGCGGTGCCACGATCGCCGCAACCGGCGGGCGCAAGCGCGTCGCGTGGGTCAAGCTCGGCGACGGCACCACCATTCCCTGCGATCTGGTGCTGATGTGCGGGGGCTTCACGCCCAGCGTGCATCTGTTCTCCCAGGCGCGCGGGACGCTGCGTTTCGATCCCGGCTGCCAGGCGTTCGTGCCCGGGGCGACGCTGCCGCAGGTGCGCTCGGTGGGCGCCTGCGCCGGGGTGTTCGGGCTGGCGCAGGCGCTAGCGGATGGGGCGGGCCTCGCAGCGGCACCGACAGATGGTGCGCCTACGCATCGGTTCACCGTCACCGCGCCACCCCCCGGCAAGGGCGGGATGCTCGGCGCGATGGCCGGCGCGGGCCAAAAAGCCTTCGTCGATTTCCAGAACGACGTCACCGCCAAGGACATTGCGCTGGCGGTGCGCGAGGGCTTCCGCTCGATCGAGCACATCAAGCGCTACACCACCACCGGCATGGCGACCGACCAGGGCAAGACCGCCAATGTCAACGCGCTCGGCATCGCCGCCGACGCGCTGGCGATGGCGCCCGAGCAGGTCGGGCTGACCACCTTCCGCCCGCCCTACACGCCGGTGACTTTTGGCACGTTCGCCGGCGCATCGCGCGGCACGCTGTTCGACCCGGTGCGCCAGACGCCGCTGCACGATCGCGCGGTGGCATTGGGCGCGGTGTTCGAGGATGTCGGCCAATGGCGACGGGCACTGTATATCCCGCGCGCCGGCGAAACGATGCACGATGCGGTGGCGCACGAGTGCCGCGCGGTGCGCGACGCGGCCGGCCTGTTCGACGGCTCCACGCTCGGCAAGATCGAGGTGGTCGGTCCCGACGCCGGCGAATTCCTCGACCGGATGTATGTCAACGCCCTGCGCAACCTTCCAATGGGGCGCTGCCGCTACGGCATCCTGCTGCGCGACGATGGGTTCGTGCTGGACGACGGCATCATCGGCCGGCTGGCGGCCGATCGGTTCCACGTCACCACCACCACGGGCGGCGCGGCGCGCGTGCTCGGCATGATGGAGGACTATCTGCAGACGGAATGGTCGGACCTTGATGTCTGGCTCACCTCGGTCACGGAACAGTGGGCGGTGATCGCCGTGCAGGGCCCGCGCGCCCGCGAAGTGCTGGCGCCGCTGGTCCAGGACATCGACTTGGCGCTGCCGCACATGGCGCTCGCCGAGGGCCACATCTGCGGCGTGCCGACCCGCCTGTTCCGCGTTAGCTTCACCGGCGAGCTCGGCTTCGAGGCCAACGTCCCCGCCGACGCCGCCGGCGCGGTGTGGGATGCGATTGCCGCCAGCGGCATCACCCCGTATGGCACCGAGGCGATGCACGTGCTGCGCGCCGAGAAGGGCTACATCATCGCCGGCCAGGAGGCTGACGGCACAGCCACGCCCGACGATCTCGGCCTCACCTGGGCGATCGGCAAGTCCAAGCGCGACTTCGTGGGCAAGCGGTCGCTGACGCTGCCGGCACTCGCCGCCGGTGGGCGGAAGCAATTGGTCGGGTTGCTGACCGATGACCCGCACACGGTGCTGGAGGACGGCGCGCAGATTGTTGACAACCCGAAGCGACCGGCGCCGATGCGCGTGCTGGGGCATGTCACCTCGTCCTACATGAGCGCGACGCTCGGCCGCTCGATCGCGCTGGCGTTGCTGCAAGGTGGGCGGGCACGCATCGACCAGCATCTGTTCGCGCCGATGGCGGACCGCGCGATCGGCGTGCGGGTCGTTTCGCCAGTGTCCTATGATCCGCAGGGGACGCGCCTGCATGGCTGACCCCGCGCTGCACCTGACCGACCTGCCACTCTGCACCAGGCTGGTCCTGCGCGGGCGAGCCACCGCGATCGCGGCCGCCACGGCGGCACTCGGCTTCGCGTTGCCATCGCAGCCGTGCCGCGCTGTCACCGTCGGCGAACGCAGCGCGCTGTGGCTCGGCCCGGATGAGTGGCTGATCCTGGCGGCACCGTCCGATCCTGTCGCCGCGGCGCTGATGCAGGCGATGCAGGGCCACGCGCACGCATTGGTCGAGGTCAGCCACCGCCAATGCGCCATCGAACTCAGCGGCGGTGCCGCGACCGATGTGCTCAACGCCGGTTGCCCGCTCGACCTTGATGCGGCGGCGTTTCCCATCGGCATGTGCACCCGCACCGTGCTCGCCAAGAGCGAGATCGTGCTGTGGCGCATCGGCGCCGATACGTTCCGTGTCGAGGTTGCCCGGTCCTTCGTACCCTATGTCCGCGGCTTCCTGCTGGAGGCCGCGCGCGACTACCCAGCCGGCTGATGCTCTTTACTTGTGTACACCTCTCCCGCTCTTCGCGGGAGAGGTCGCGGCGCGCAGCGACGCGGGTGAGGGCGGTGCCGCGGGCGACACCCTCACCCGTTTCGCTACGCTCGCCGACCTCTCCCGCGAAGAGCGGGAGAGGTGTACTGCGGGTAGCGCGTCGATGCCCATCACGATGAACGCGCCCAAGGAGACATCACAATGCGCGTACTCACCACCTTGCCGCAGGACGATCTGCGCAAGACCGCGGCCGCGGCACAGGCCGCCGAGGCCGCCGGCTACGACGGCGCGCTGACGATGGAGAACAAGAACGATCCGTTTCTGGCACATGCGATCGCCGCCGTCTGCACCGAGCGGTTGCAGCTCGGCACCTCAGTGGCCATCGCCTTCCCGCGCAGCCCGATGGTGGTGGCCAACGCGTCCTGGGACCTACAGATCGCCTCGCGCGGACGCTTCGTGCTGGGGCTCGGCCCGCAGATCCGCCCGCACAACGAACGCCGGTTCTCGGTGCCCTGGTCAGCACCCGCGCCGCGGCTGCGCGAATATGTCCAGTCGCTGCGCGCCATCTGGACCGCGTGGGAAAAGGGCGAGCGCCTGCGCTACGAGGGCAGGCACTACACTTTTACCCTGATGCCGCCATATTTCGTTCCAGCCTCGCAGCACATGGCGATGGTGCCGATCACGCTGGCCGCGGTTGGCCCGCACGCGCTGCGCCTGGCCGGCGAGGTCGCGGACGGCCTGCGGCTGTACGAGTTCTGCACCCGCCGTTACATGACCGAGGCGGTCCTGCCACGCCTGGCCGAGGGCATGGCGCGCAGCGGCCGCGACCGCGCCAGCTTCGAGATCAGCGGCGGCGGCTTCATTGCCACCGGCGCGGACAGCGCGGCCGTGGCGACGATGGTCGAGTATACCCGCGGCCGCATCGCGTTCTACGGCTCCACGCCGGGCTATTGGCCGGTGCTGGAGCTGCATGGGCTCGGCGATCTCGGGCGCAAGCTCAACGCGATGTCGAAGCAGGGCAAGTGGGCGGAAATGGCAGCCGAGGTCTCCGACGATGTGGTGGCGCTGTTCGCCGCCATCGGTACCTACGCGGACATCGTCGCGGCGATCGAGCAGCGCTTCGGGGGTCTAGCCGACGCGCTGAATGTCGGCGGCACCACGCTCGCGCCCTCCGGCCTGCCGCCCGATCTGCTGGCCGACATCAAGCGCATCGCCACGAAGTTCACCGGCTATCGCACCGCCTGGTGACACGACGGGGGCGGCCAGCACAAGCTGCCCGTTCACCGTGGCGAGGTTGGGATTGAGATAAGGATCGTGCTTCGCCAGTGCGCCCCAGCGCTGGACCAGATAGGCACGCTCCCGCTGCACGCGTTCGGTTTGCCCGGCGCCAAGCTCCGGTCCGCGCGACGCGGCCTCGTGGTGATACAGCTCGGCGCGCGGGGTGCAGACCACGCGCCAGCCGCGCGCGCGCACGCGCAGGCAGAGATCGAGATCGTTGTTGGTGACCGCGAGATGCGCGGTTTCGAGCCCGCCCACCGCGTCGAACACCGCGCGGCGCATGGCCATGCAGGCACCGGTCACCGCCGCGACGCTGCGCGTATGGCGCAGCATCCCGCCATGGCCGGGATCGTGGCGCGCGGCGCCGCGGCACAGATGCGCCGCGACGGCGCCGGGACCGATGGTCATGCCGGCGTGCTGCAGCGTGCCGTCGGGATAGAGCAGCCGCGCGCCGACGACGCCGATGTCGGGTTGTTGCGCGAGCGCGACCATCTCGCGCAGCCAGGAAGGGTTGGCGATCTCGATATCGTTGTTGAGCAGCACGATGATTTCGCCACGCGCTGCATGCACGGCGGCGTTGTTGATGGCGGACCAGTTGAACGGGCCGGGGTGGGGCAGGATGCGCACGCGTGGGTCGGTGGCGAGGCGGGTCAGTAGGCGCGCGGTGCGGCGCTCGTGGCTGTCGTTGTCGACGATCAGGAGTTCGATCGGGGCGTAGTCGGTGCGGTGCAGGACGCCGTCGGTGCAGCAGGCAAGAAGAGCGGCGCGGTCGCGGGTGGGGATGATGATGGAGACGAGGGGGCGCTGCAGTAACTCCCCCTCCCCTTGTGGGAGGGGGAGTATCGCTGCCTCATCCCTCAGGTGAAACAACACCGCCGGAATGTGCCTGACCGCTTCCGGCGCCACCGCGTTGCCCGCACGCCTCGCAACCTCGCGCAGGGCGGCGCGGTTGGTCACCCGGGTGCCGCCCAGACGATCCAGCAGCCGGCGCCGATACGCGCCGGTGACGCCGAGCAGGTCGCACTCGGCCAGCAGCACCGGGTCCCATGCCGGCTTGAACCATGGCCTGGTCCGACCCAATTCGCGATCGAGCCGATCCTCGTCGGCGTAGACCAGCTCCACCGCCGCCGCCGCCGCCACCACGGCGGCGATCTGGAACAGCGCCGTCGCGGTCAACACCGTGCCGGCGGGCAGGAAAAGCATCACGTCCCCGCACGGCGCCTCGGTCCGACACCAATCGGGATAGAGCTGCGCCTCGAGCGACGCCAGGGTCATTGCCTCCGCGGCACGGTCGCCGGCGAACACCACGACACCGATCACCGGCCGCCACACCAGCCGGTCGATCGCCGTCCGGGTCGCGGCAAGCTGGTCGGCGCATGGCGTATCGTGGACCGCGATCCAGGTGCGGTAGTTTTCCCCCGTCAGCGCCAGGCGCGGCAACGGCGGATTGGCGATCGGCAGCGGCGCGCGGCCTTCCGCCGCGCCACGCCGCAGATAGTGCAAGGCCGGATCGATACGCGCCGCCGCGACGTCGGGATACGCCACGCGATACCAGCTTGCGTCGAACGCCGGCGAGGCGCGCAACCGCCTCGCCGCGCGCCGCAATCGCCACCATGCGCGCAGGTGCAAGCCAAGCCGCCCGCGCCGCAGCCAGCGCAGCAGCAACACGCAGGATCGCAGCGCCGTGCGCTCGGCCTCGCCCAGGTCCGCCATCGCGCCCTCCGGCGCGCCCGGTCCCGGCCTTCCGGACGGGCGCACTGGTGGCTGATAGGCGCGATCCGGTGAATCGCCGGTAAACCGCAGGCGGTTCGGCGCCCGCGATGGTCGGCGCCCGCGGTTCAGCCCAGCGCGGGACGCTTGTCCGCCCAGGGCTGCGCCGCCTCGAACGCGGCCGCCGCCTGCAACACGCCAAGGTCGTCGAACCGCCGCCCGACCACCTGCAGCCCGACCGGCAGCCCGTCGGCGGTGAAGCCGCAGGGCACGCTGGCGGCGGGGTTCCACGACATGTTGAACGGGTAGGAGAACTCGGCCCAACCCACCCAGTCCCACGCATGCGACGGCCAGTGGGCGGGCATCAGCAACTCGGCCGGGAAGGCGGCGACCGACACCGCGGGGGTCAGCAGAAAATCCCAGTCCTCGAACCAATGATTGATCGCGGCGACGTAGGCCATCTTGCGCTCGCGCATCAGCAGGTAGTCGACCACCGAGATGCCCGCCCCGGCCTTGATGCAGGCCACCAGGCCCGGGTCCATCCTGCTTTCCCAGTCCGTCAGCTTGGGCGCCAGCCGTGCCATGTGCGCCGGCCAGAAGAAGCGGATCAGCTCGGGGCCGTCCTTCGCCCAGGGCGTGGGAACCTCCTCGACCGTGGCGCCGAGCTCGGTGAAGCGCGCCACCGCGGCCTTGACCAGTGCCGCCACCGCGGGATCGACGCGGGCGTGGCCGAGATCCGGGCTGTAGGCGATGCGCTTGCCCTTGACGCCTTCGTGCAGCCTTCCGGTGTAGTTGGCCGGTCCGGCCTCCAGCGTGGTGTGGTCCAACGGGTGCGGCCCGGCCATCACCTCCAGCATCAGCGCGGCATCGGCGACGCTGCGGCTGATCGGCCCGCTGTGCGAGGTGTAGTCGCCGGTCGACACCGGATAGGCCGGCACGCGCCCAAAACTTGGCTTCAGTCCGAACACCCCGCAGAAATGCGACGGCATGCGGATCGATCCGGCGCCGTCGCTGCCCTGATGCAGATGGCCGAACCCGGACGCCGCCGCGGCGGCCGCACCGGCCGAGGATGCGCCGGCGTTGTAGCCGTGCTTCCAGGGATTATGCGTGATGCCGGTCAGCGGGCTCTGGCTGACCCCCTTCCAGCCGTATTCCGAGGTGGTGGTCTTGCCGATCACGATCGCGCCGGCGTCCTGCAGACGGGTGACGAAGGGGGTGTCCTCGGTGGGTTGGTTGCCCTTCATGATCAGTGTGCCGAACTCCGTCGGCAGGTCCTTGGTGATCGCCAGGTCCTTGATGGTGGTCGGCAGGCCGTGCAGCCGCCCGATCGGCCCGCCGCCCATCAGCGCGGCCTCGGCCTGCCTGGCCTGCGCCATGGCGCGGTCCGCGCCCACACAGGCAAACGCGTTGACGTGCTGGTCCAGCGCCGCGATCCGCCGCAGCGTCGCCGCCATCACCTCGACCGGCGAGACCTGCTTGGTGCGGATCAGCTCGGCGAGCTTCGTTGCGGTGGTGAAGGCCAGCGTCTCGTCGTCCATGGGAGCTCCATTCAGTACGTATCGCATTAGCAGGTGGTCGCACTAGTAGGTGGCACGGCCGCCGGAGATGTCGAACACGGCGCCGGTGGAAAAGCTGCATTCCTCGCTCGCCAGCCAGCAGACCAGGGCGGCGATTTCGTCGACCTCGCCGAAGCGGCCGAGGGGAATCTTCGACAACATGAAATCGAGGTGCTGCGGCGTCATCTGGTCGAAGATCGGCGTGCGCACCGCCGCGGGGGCGACGCAGTTGACGCGGATCTCGGTGGCCGCCAGCTCCTTGCCGAGCGATTTTGTCAATGCGATCACCCCGGCCTTGGAGGCCGAATAGGCCGACGCGTTGGGGTTGCCCTCCTTGCCGGCGATCGAGGCGATGTTGACGATCCGTCCGTAGCCCGATTTCTGCATGTGCGGCACGACGGCGCGGTTGCAGTAGAAGACGCCGTTTAGGTTGACGTCGATCACCCGGTTCCAGGCGTCGATCGGATACTCGGCCACCGTCGCGTTCGGCCCGGTGATGCCGGCCGAGGCGATCAGGATGTCGATCCGCCCGATCGCGCGCACGGTCTCCGCCGCCGCGTTCTGCACCGCCTCGGCATCGGAGACGTCGACCGCGACGGTGTGGGTGGCGCCGCGCGCGCGGGCCTGCATGTCGCCCAGCGTGCCCGCGTCGCGGTCCCACAGCGACAGGCGCGCCCCTTCCGAGGCGAGCCGCGCGGCGATCCCGGCACCGATGCCGGAAACCCCGCCGGTCACCACCGCACACCGCCCCGCGAAGCGTCCCGCCATCGCTGCCCTCGTTGCCCGAACCGGACGTAGTCAAGACACCCGTGGGCCGATCCGGCAAGGCGTGTGTCGGGCGGCTTTCCGGCTGGCACACGCTCCGGTTGTGTGGCGTCACGGCGCGGTGATGAACGGGTCCCTGACCTTTACGGCCGCGCTTGCCGATTTCCTCAATTGGTCGCTGCGGCCTGGGGCACCGATGGCGTATATCGTCTTCATGGCATTCGGGGGCGTTGCCGGGGCGGGATTGGTGCTGCTCGATGCCTGCTCGGTCACGCTGGGCGACAGGTCCTGGCTGGGACTGACACACGGCTGGCGGCGGACACCGAAGGCGATGGTGGTGTGGGCGATCGGGGGCGCTCTCGCGTCGGGCCTTGGCCTGGTTGCGCGCATCTTCGAGCCGACACCCTTGAGTGCGTTGCTGGCGGCGGTAACGTGGCGTGGCTTTCTCAGACTGTTGCTGTCGATGGCACATCATCGGGAGGAACAGAAACTGGACCCTGGTGGAGATAAAGGATGAGTGGATTTCTTGCCGCGGCCCTCGGGTATCGTGAATTCTGGCCTGGGGATGAGGTGAGGTCCCTCGTCGCACGGCACACCGACGATGTTGCGGCGAAGCTCTACCCGTCGTCTCACAGGTCGGCCGTCAAACTCGATCCGAGAGACATCCGCCTGATGCTGTTGTTCACGACGCCGACGCAGCGCTCGTGGCTGGCAGTTGATCGATTTGCCGTCTATTGCGTGCTGGACGATCTACGCAAGGAAGAGCCACGGGTCCAGTGGCTCGCAAAGCGGACCGACGCGCACCCGGTGAAGGCCAACTACGGCCAATCTCCGACGAGCGGCATTCTGCATCTGGGTACGCACGGCAGGGACTGGCTCTACTCGAAAGATCTGTTTCAGGACAGAGATGTCGTTGATGCGGTCCGGCAGTTCATCGGCGGTGACAATGCCCGACGTCACAATGATCCGTTATGTCGGCGCGATCGACCAGGGGACGACCAGCACCAGAGATCACTGATCATCTCAGACACTCTGTTGCTGCCTCACCAAACGTCGCGCCGCTGTCCATTCAACCAACCGGAACACGCACCTCGATCCCCAATTCCCGCGCCGCCTTCGCCAGCCGCTGATCCAGCGTCACCAACGTCAGATCCAGGCGGCGGCAGATCGCCGCATGCAGCGCGTCAGGCGCCCGCAACATCAGGTCAAACCGCCGTACGTAGGTGTTTGCCAGTCTTGCGTCCGACGGCTCGAGGTCGATCGTCTCTGTCCTGATGCTCCGCCACGCATCAAAATCGGCCAGTCGCGCCTCCGCGTCCGCCTCGGCGATCAGGTGGGTTCGAACCAGCCGGGATAGTGCCGAGGCGACCTCCGCGGCGGCGAATTCACTGACGCCGATCGTGCCGTCGTACTGCTCGAGAAATGCATCGATGGCGACGCTGCCCGGTTCACTGACGAGCGTGGCAACCAGCGCGCTGGCGTCGAGATAGGCGCTCACTCATCCTCATAGAGCTGGCGCAGCAACTCCACCGATGTGATCGGTATCGCTTTGCGTGCATCCCGGCGCGCCCGCAGCCAGGCGTCGGCGGCCTTTGCCGCCTGTGGATCACGCTTCCGGGTCGGGCGAAGCTCGGCCACCGGCTTGCCGTGCCGCGTGATCACCACGTGCTCGCCCTCGATCGCCTTGTCGATCAGGCTTGGCAAGCGGTTCTTCGCCTCGGCGACGCTGTAGACGCTCATCGTGATCGTCCGGAATTCTGGCTATACCTATAGCCATTTTTCCCGCCATGTCGAGGTGGCCGGCAAAGTGCCCTGTCTGCAGGACGATCGCTTATGACGCCTCCTGTCATTGCGAGGCGCGCAGCGACCCTCGGGTCAAGCGCCCGAGGGCAGGCCGCAGCAAGCCCCATCCAGGTGCGCACCGCACGGGGGATTGCTTCGCCGCGCTCGCAATGACAGTGGGAGCCGAATGGCAGCCGCGGCAGCGCCCGAGCGGGGGATGCAGATGACACGCTACATCGGTGCGATCGACCAGGGGACGACCAGCAGCCGCTTCATCGTGTTCGATCGCGCCGGCACGACGGTGGCGACGGCGCAGCGCGAGCACGCGCAGATCTACCCCCAGCCCGGCTGGGTCGAGCACGACGCCACGGAAATCCTCGGCAACACCCGCGCCGTGATCGCTGAGGCGCTGCGTGGCGCGGGACTGACCGCGCGCGACCTGGCCGCGGTCGGCATCACCAACCAGCGCGAGACCACCGTGCTGTGGGACCGCGCCTCCGGCGCGCCGGTGCACAACGCGCTGGTCTGGCAGGACACGCGGGTCGATCCGCTGGTGGCCGAGTACGCGCGCGAGGGTGGACAGGACCGGTTCCGCGCCACGACCGGCCTGCCGCTGGCGAGCTATTTCAGCGCGCTGAAACTGCGCTGGCTGCTCGACAACGTTCCGGCGGCGCGGGCGCGGGCCGAGGCCGGCGAGCTGATGTTCGGCACCATCGATAGCTGGTTGATGTGGCACTTGGCGGGCGTTCATGTCACCGACGTGACCAACGCCAGCCGCACGCAGTTGATGAACCTTGCGACGCTGGACTGGGACCCGGCGCTGCTGGCGGCGTTCGGCATTCCCCGCGCGATGCTACCGCTTATCGTTGCGTCATCGGCGGTGCTGGCGACGGCGCGCGGCGCGCTGGACGGCGTGCCGATCGCCGGCATCCTGGGCGACCAGCAGGCGGCGCTGGTCGGGCAGACCTGTTTTACCCCCGGCGAGGCGAAGAACACCTACGGCACGGGCTGTTTCCTGCTGCTGAACACGGGGACGACGCCGGTTGCCTCGACCAGCGGGCTGATCACCACGGTGGCGTATCGGCTGGGCGAGGCGCCGGCGTGCTATGCGCTGGAAGGCTCGATCGCCATCACAGGGGCGCTGGTGCAGTGGCTGCGCGACAACCTGGGGCTGATCAGGGACAGTGCCGAGGTCGAGACGCTGGCGGCCAGCGTGGCGGACAATGGCGGCGTGTATTTCGTGCCGGCGTTCTCCGGGCTGTATGCGCCGTACTGGCGGGCGGACGCGCGCGGGGTGATCGCCGGGCTGACGCGCTATGCCGGGAAAGGCCACATCGCCCGCGCGGCGCTGGAGGCGACCGCGTATCAGACCTGGGACGTCATCGCGGCGATGGAACGGGACTCCGGGGTGAAGATGCGCACGCTGCGCGTCGATGGCGGCATGGTGCTGAACGAGATACTGATGCAGTTCCAGTCCGACATTCTCGACGTTCCGGTGGTGCGGCCGCAGGTCATCGAGACCACCGCGCTGGGCGCTGCCTATGCGGCGGGGCTGGCGGTGGGGTATTGGCGGGACCTCGACGATCTGCGGCGGAACTGGGGTGTGGCGCGGACCTGGCAGCCGAGCATGGCGAGCGAGACCCGCGCCAGCCTCGCCGCCGGCTGGCGCAAGGCGATCAAGCGCTCGCTTGGCTGGGCGTAGATCGCCGGCGCTCGGGCCGCGGAATCGATTGCTGGAATAGCACAATAGTGCGACAGGTTGGACCCACTTCGAGGGCGATCCATGCCGACGACAACCATCCGCATTGCGGACGACCTGAAAGCGCGGGTGGCCGCCGCTGCGGAGCGCACCGGGAAGACCGCCCATGCATTCATCCTCGACGCCATCGCCAAGACGGTGGAGCAGGCTGAACTGGATGAGGCGTTCCATCGCGTCGCCGACGCGCGCTGGGCGAAAGTGCTCGCGACCGGGAAGACCGTGCCATGGGACGATGCGAAAGCCTGGCTCGAGGCACGATCGCGTGGAGAGCGACCGCGTAGGCCGGCGGCTCGCAAGGCTGGGCGCTGACCGGAGGGATGGCCCGCGTCGAACTTGCGCCGGAAGTCTTTGACGATTTCGATCGCTTTTTGGCCCATATGGCCCGGTTCGAGGTCGAGGACGCGCCCGCCAGGATTGGCGAGATCGTGCAGGCGGTACAAATCCTCCCCCACAGCCCGCTGCTTGGCCGGCCGGTCGAGGGCGGCAAGCGCGAACTGGTGATTGGGCCGGGTTCGCGCGGCTACATCGCGCTCTATCGCTTCGTGGCCAGCATCGATATAATCTTTGTCCTGGCGATACGAAGCCAACGCGAGGCAGGCTACAAGCGCAAGCATTGACCCTGGCGCGTCGGCATCGGGCAGTGAAGCCCCACCGGGGTGTCTGGAACACCTTCTGCCTGCTGTCCGGCGCCGCGCACTGTCGTGGCCCAGCGGAGCGGAGCGGGGCGGTGCGGCTCGCGGTGTTGCAATAAAATTCAACCGCAGATGGCCGCGGCTAAACGCGGCGCCGATTCGCTGGTCGCTGGCAGTGGCAATGACACGCTGTACGCGGGTTCCGGCACTGATAGCCTCGGCGGCGGCACCGGTAGCAACCTGTTCATCTTTGAGAAGAGTTTCATCAACGGCGCCGGCAACACTGACGTGATGACCGACTTTGCCGCCAGTTCTGGCAACCAGGTGTGGCTGGAGGGTTATGGCACGGCAGCAGCGGCCGCGGCGCTATCCGGCGCGGTCTCCAGCGGCGGCAACACGACCCTGACACCGTCGGACAATACCAAGATCACGTTCATGGGCATATCGAGCGTGAGCAGCCTGAGTGGCCATATCTATTCCACCTGAGGGCGACCGCTCGCGTCGATGGCACGCGATGGGGCGACGGACTGCCGTTACCGGGAACGCGGACTGGATGCCGACACCAATCTGGATGCCTGCGCGCAGGCGTTAGCGGGATAGCGCCAACGTCATGCCGCACGCGGCTTGATGTCCTGTTCCAGGCGAGAACCGAGGGCCCCTGATACCCGGGGGCTTGAATCGATGACGTCGTATCGTCGGGCGCCTTGACCCGATCAGGACCGGCAGATTGTCCCATCCGGCGCCGGCTCCGCGTCCTGATGTAGCGGCGGCCGCCTTGCTGAAGTCGTGGATGCCGAGCCTCCGCCCGGCATGACGCCGGGGCGAGGATGGTGCGACGTATATCGGCCCACTCAGCTCGGCGGATGCGGCAGCGCGGCGAGCAGTTCGCGCGTGTAAGGGTGTTCCGGCTGCGTCATCACCCGTTCGGTGGGGCCTTGTTCCACGATCGCCCCCGCGCGCATCACGATCACCCGGTCGCACAGCAGCCGCACCACGTGCAGGTCGTGCGAGACGAACAGGTAGCTCGTGCCCAAGCTGGCGCGCAGCTCGACCAGCAGGTTCAGCACGATCGCCTGCACGGAAACATCCAGCGCGGCGGTCGGCTCGTCCAGGATCAGCAATTGCGGGCGCAGCGCGATGGCGCGGGCGATGCCGACGCGCGCCTTCTGCCCGCCGGAGAGCTGGTGCGGGAAGCGGTCCAGCAGCGGGCGCGGCAGCCCGACCATGTCGGCGAGGTCTTCGGCTTTGGCCCGCGCCGCCTCGCCGCGAGTGACGGTGCCAAGCCGATACAGCGGGTCGACGATCGAGCGGAAGGCCGTGAAGCGCGGGTTGAGGCTGTCGGTGGCGTCCTGGAACACCATCTGCAGCTTCGCGCGATCCGGATCGGCGGCGAAATGCGCGGCGGGCACCGCGCCGATGTCGCGTCCGTTCAGCCGGATGCTTCCCGAGGTCGGATCAAGCAGGCGCATCACCATCGCCGAGGTGGTGGACTTGCCGCAGCCCGACTCGCCCACCAGCCCGACGCTTTCCCCGGCGCGCAGGCTGAAGCTGACGCCATCCACCGCGCGAAACGGTTTCGCTTGCGGCGCGGTGCCGCGCAGTCGCGCCAGCCGGGCGGCACTGGATCCGGTTGCGGAATATTCCTTCACCAGCGCGGTGACTTCCAACAGCGGCGGCACGCCGAGCATGGCCGGCTGCGGCTGCGGCGCCGGCGGGACGCCCGGCTCGGGCAGCAGGTCGCGCACGTTGATCCCCGGCCGCGGCGTCGCGCGCATCAGCCGCTGCGTGTAGGGATGCGCCGGCGCCGCGAACACCTGGCGCGCCGTCGCGGTTTCCACCACGCGCCCTTTCTCCATCACCATGACGTGGTCGCAATAAGCGGCAGCCAAGCCAAGGTCGTGGGTGATCAGGATGGTGGACATGTGCCGCTCGCGCGTCAGCTCGGCAATCAGGTCCATCACCGCCTTCTGCGTCGTGACATCGAGGCCGGTGGTCGGCTCGACGGCAATCAACAGTTGCGGTTGGCAGGCCAGCGCGATGGCGATGACGATGCGCTGGCACATGCCGCCGGAAAGCTGGAACGGATAGGCAGCGTAACGTTCCTCCGGCCGGGCGATGCGCACCAGGCGCAGCATCGCGATCGCCGCCTCGCGCGCGTGCGCCGGCGTGGTCTGGCCGTGGCGCAGCAGCACGTCCTCGATCTGCCGCCCGACGCCGCGGATCGGGTTCAGCGCGGCGCGCGGGTTCTGGACGACCATCGAGATCTCCCGGCCGCGGATGTCCTGCATGTCCGTTTCGCTGGCGTGCACCAGATCGATGCCGGAGAAACGAATGCTGCCGTGCGCGATCCGCCCGGCGCGATCCAGGATGCGCAGCACGGCGTAGGACGTCACGGATTTGCCGGATCCTGACTCGCCGACGATGCCGATCGTGCTGCCCTTGGGCAGCGTCAGGTCGACGTGCTCGACGGCGCGCACCGTGCCGTTACGGGTGGCGAACTCCACCGTCAGCTCGTGCACTTCCAGCAGCGGGACATGAACCTCGGTCGTTGTGGTTTCGATCGTGTCCATGGCCGCCCTCAGGTGCGGCGCTGCGGCTCGACGAGGTCGCGCAGCCCGTCGCCCAGCAGGTTGAAGGTGACCACCGCCAGCATCAGCGCGGCACCGGGGAACAGCGCCATCCACCATTCGCCGGCGACGATGAAGTTGGCGCCCTCGGCGACCATGATGCCCAATTCCGCCGCCGGCGGACGCACGCCGAGGCCGATGAACGACAGCCCCGCCGCGTTCAGCACCGCCCAGCCGAGATTGAGCGAGATCTGGATCATCATCGGCGGCAGCGCGTTGGGGAACACGTGCACGGCGAGCATGCGCAGGCTGGAGTTGCCGGACAGTCGCGCCGCCTGCACGAAGCCGGCCTCGTGGCGGATGTTCACCTCGGCGCGGGCGACGCGGGCGTAGAACGGCAAGTTGATGATCGCGGTGGCGCAGACCACGTTCTCGACCGTGTTGCCCGCCGCGGCGACGATGCCCATCGCCAGCACGAACAGCGGAAAGGCCATGATGGTGTCGATCAGCCGCCCGCTGATGCGGTCCACCCAGCCGCCGTAATAACCCGCCAGCGCACCGATCGCCGAGCCGGCGGCGAATGACAGCGCCACCGCGCTGACCGAGATCAGCATATCCAGCCGCGCGGCGACGATGACGCGGGAGAACACGTCGCGCCCGACATTGTCGGTGCCGAACCAGTGGGCGAGCGAGGGCGGCTTCAGCGCCTGCCCGGCCTCGCTGGCCAGCGGATCGTACGGCACCAGCGATGGGCCGAACACGGCGCAGAGCACGATCAGCAGGAACAGCCCGAACGCCAGCAGCGTGACCGGGTTGCCGCGCAGCACGTAGATCAGGTGGCGAACGAACTGGCGCGCCGGGTGGGGGCGGGCCGGGGTGGCGCGGTCGATCGTTCCGGTGTCGGCCATTACATGCGTCCTTGCGGGCTCATACCAGCCGCCGAAGGTGGGACGCTTCGTCAGGTTGTCGGGCGGCTGGTGTCAACTGTTCAACTCCACGCGCGGATCGATCAGCAGGTACAGCCCGTCGATCGCCAGGTTCAGCGCCACGAACAGCAGCGCCATCAGCAGCACGAAGCCCTGCACCGCGGCGTAGTCGGGGACCACCAGCGCGCTGATCGCGAACGATCCGATGCCGGGCCAGGAGAACACCTTCTCCACCAGCACGTTGGCGCCGAGCGCGAAGGAGAACACCATCCCCAGCGTGGTGATCACCGGCAGCACGGCGTTGCGGAACGCGTAGGTGAACAGCACGGTGCGTCCGCGCAGCCCGGCGGCGCGCGCAGTGCGTACGAATTCGCCGCCTAGCACCTGCAACATCGACCCGCGGGTCATGCGCGCGAGCGGCGCCAGGGTGAACAGCGCCAACGTCGCCGCCGGCAAGGCAAGCTGGGCGAGCGCAGAGGCGAAGGTCTCGAGATCGCCCGCCAGCAATGCGTCGATGGTGTAGAATCCGGTGACCGTATCCGGCGGCGTATACATCACATCGAGCCGCCCGAGCGGTGCCGGCGCCCAGCCCAGCAGGTAGTAGAACACGTAGACCAGCGCGAGGCCGGTGAAGAAGGTCGGCAGCGACACACCGGCGGTGACGACGAAGCGGCACAGATGGTCGATCCAACTGTCCGGCCGCGTCGCCGCCAGAATGCCGAGCGGCACCGCGATCGCGGTCGAGACCAACAGCGCCAGCAGCGTCAGCTCCAATGAGGCGGGCAGCCGCGTCATCAGCTCGTGCCCGACCGACTGGCCGGTGGAGATCGACTGGCCGAAATCGCCGCGCGCCAGGTTCTCCACATAGACCAGGAACTGCACCGGCAGGCTGCGGTCGAGGCCGAGATTGTGGCGGATCTCAGCGATCGTGTCGGGCGTCGCGGCGGGGCCGGCGAAGTAGATGGCCGGGTCGCCGGGCAGCGCGTGGGTCAGCAGGAACGTCACGACGACGATGCCGATCAGCGCCGGCACCGCCTGGGCCAGCCGCTGCAGAATCAGCCCCAGCCTGGCGGGCCCGCTCACGTTCGGCTCAGGCCAGCTTATAGGTGCGCGCGTCGACCTGGCGGTGGAACCAGAAGCTGTAGCCTTGCAACCTCGGCACCATCGCGGAGTTCAGCGTCGGCTGCCACAGCGGGATGCGCGGCACGTCCTCGAACCCGATTGCGATCATCCGCTTGATCATCGGCGCGTAGGAAGGGTCGCTCTCGTCCATGTTCAGCGTCTTGCCGACCAGGTCCGCCATCTCCGGATTGTCGTAGTTCGATGCGTTGAACAGGCTGCCCTTCAGGTAGGCCCAGTAGAAGTAGTAGTCGGGCGTGTTCAGCCAGCCACCGAAATTGTCGATCAGCAGGGGCAGCTTCTTCTCCACCAGGGCGACGGTGCGCCAGTTGGCGCCGGGGATGCGGTCGATCGTGCACTTGATGCCGATTCTCCCGAGCGCCTCCTGGATCAGCAGCGCCGCCGGATCGCCCCAGTCCGCCGTGCCGACGTCGAACGACAGCGGCACCTCGAAGCCGTCCCTGTAGGCGGTCTGCGCCAGCAGCGCCTTGGCCTTGTCGGGATCGTATTTGTACGGGAACGCCTGCGGCCACGCGATGGTGGACGGTGCCGTCGCCGTGCCTCCCCACATCTTTACGCCGCGGTTGTAGGCGGCCTGGGCGAAGATCTGGTCATACGGCAGCGCCCAGGCGATCGCCTGGCGCACGCTCTTATCCTTGAATGGTTCGAAGATCAGGTTCGGACACAGAACGTACAGCGTGTTGTCGATCGAGTTGCTGACCACCTTGACCTTTTGGTTCTTCGACATTTCCTCGGCATCCTTGGACGGGATGTCGAACGACAGGTGCACGTCGCCACGCTCGATCAACGCGCGCCTTGTGGCCTGGCTCGGCACCTCGCGGATCACCACGCGGCGCACGCCGGGCAATGGGCCGCCCTTCCAGGCGTCGTTGCGGATGTAGATCAACTCGCTGCCCGGGTCCCAACGTTCCACCTTGAAGGCGCCGGAGCCGGCCGGGGTGCGGTGCAGATACTCGGTGCCCCAGGGGTCGTTGTCGATGAGGTGCTGTTTCACCAGCTTGCTGTTGATGACGATGGGAACCGGCATCGCTAGATCGGGCAGCGTCAGCTTCGACTTGCGCAGTAGTTTCACGCGGAACGTCCTGGCGTCCACGACCTCGAACTGCTCGGGCTTCTCCAGCCCGCCAGCCCTCATCTGCGAGGTGGGAAATCCGCCGACCGACACGGCGCGGTCGAACGACCATTTCACGTCGTCCGCGGTGACCGGCGTGCCATCCCAGAAGGTGGCGGATTTCAACGTGAATGTGATCGACATTCCGTCGGGCGCAACGGTCTAGGACTGGGCGAGTTCCCCCTCCAGCTTGTGGTAGTCGTAGACCAGCGTGCCGTCGGGCGTGGTATTGGTGCCGAAGCGGATCAGCCGGTCATAGCAGTTGACCGCGACCTGGTAGCTGGGCCGGTTGGTGCCGCTGCGGTGCAGGTCGAGGCTGTTGATGGTCTCGCCGAAGGCGACGACGACCGTGTCGGTGGGGGCAGCGCGCGCCGGCAGGAATTTCAGGAACGGCAGCACGCCGGCACCGAGGGTGGCGCCGAGGGAGGCAGCGGTGCCGCCGGTCAGCAGGCTGCGTCGGCGCATGTGGGTCTCCCGTTGATCGAGGTTGGCATGCCAAGCGGCAGAGAGGTGCGCACGCACGGCACGTGCCAAGTGGGTCAGCCCGACGGGGTCAGGCCCAAGGGGGTCGGGCAAACCCGGGCCGATCGCGGCGCGGCCGTCCGGGGGTCTCCATCGGGTGCGACCGACCAGTGTTCGTATGACGCGGGATCGAAGGCCGTTGCCGATGAACAAGGCCTATGGTCGGCATCGATCGCGCGAGGCGGTCCCCCGATGAATCCCGCGGTAGGACACACTATGTTACCGGTTGAGATTGTCGTCTGTGCTATCGCCCGCGCGTGGCGGGCGCATCGAGCGAGGCGTCGCCAAACTGCGAGAACCCAAGGGTGATCATCATGCGTCGCATCACATCGTTTGCCGCTCTGGCGGCCCCCATTGCGTTGAGCGCCTGCGTGGTCGCTCCGCCACCCGGCCCCAGCGTCATGGCCATGCCCGGGCAGGGCAAGAGCTTCGAGGCATTCCAGCAGGATGACGCCACCTGCCGCGACTGGGCCTCGCAACAGACGGGCGGCGTGCAGCCGGCCCAGGCGGCGAACAACAGCGCGGTCGGCAGCGCGGTGCTCGGCACCGCGCTGGGCGCCGCGGCGGGAGCGGCGATCGGCTCGGTCGGCGGCGCGGTCGGCGCCGGCGCCGCGATCGGCGCCGCTACCGGGCTGCTGGCCGGCAGTGCAATCGGCGCCTCTACCGCCCAGGCGTCGGCCGGCAACGTGCAGTACAGCTACAACGCCGCCTATGCCCAGTGCATGTCCGCCAAGGGCAACAGCGTCCAGGCGCCGCAACAGCCGGCTTATGCGGGCGGGTACCCCTATCCAGCCTACGGCTATCCGGCCTATCCGTACGGCTACCCGTACGCCTACCCGTACTATGGAGCCTATGCCGGCCCGGCCGTCGTGATCGGCGGCGGCTGGGGCTGGGGCGGCGGCTGGGGCTGGCACGGCGGCTATCGCCACTGGTGAGGCCGCTCGCCAGCCGAGTCGGCTGCTCGGCTGCTCGGCTGAGCGGGGCGCCATTTGCATCCCCGGTATGCGCAGCGGTCCGCGCCGCACAGCGTCTTCCGCATGGCCGCGCACCCGCCATCACGTGGCGGGAGCCGCGAGGGTCGAACTCAGCCGACAGGGCCGCGCGGCGGCGGCGGGCAGCAGCGCGAACCAGCCAACATGGTTCGGCAGCGCGCCCGTGATGGTCGCTTCATGACACCAGTTTGCTGAGCTCGGCGGCGATCTCCGCGCCGGTCCCGTTGGCGCGGATCGGTGCGATGAAGCGGCCGTCCGGTCCCATCAGATAGAGGATGGAGCTGTGGTCCACGGAATAGTCATCCGGACCCGGCCCAGTGCGATGTTCGGCGTAGTAGACGCGATATTCCTTCGCCACGGTGGCGATCTGCGCCGCCGACCCGGTCAGGCCCAACAGACGCGGCGTGAAGGCAGCGGTGTACTGCCTGATCACCGCCGTTGTGTCGCGCCGCGGATCGACGGTGATGAACAGCGGCTGCAACCGATCCGCCTTCTTGCCCAGCTTGTCGAGCGCGCCCGCGATCGCGTTCAGCGTGGTCGGGCAGACATCGGGACAATAGGTGTAGCCGAAATACACCAGCAGATATTTGCCGCGGAAATCAGCATCGGTGACGGTGTGGCCGTCGCCGTCGACCAGGCTGAACGGACCGCCGACCACCGGCCCACCGGCCTCGTCGCTGAGCCACAGGAAGGCACCGGTACCCAGCAGCAGCAGCGCGACCAACAGCCCGATGACGGCGTAGGCAGGCGGGCCCGGCCTGGGCTGTTTGGCGGCGCTCTGTTCGTCCGTCTCGGTAGACATCGTAGCCTCCTTCCAGCATGGCGACGGGGGTGGAAGCAAGGTCAGGGCGAAGCCCCTGACCTTGCTTCGTTCACCAGGGGGCATGGACGCGGCGGGGCTGATCGGGTCTAGTCGCGCCTCGTACGCCACCATGAAGAGACGCATGACTCGCAAGCCACCTGGCCGCCGGGCCGACTACCGCTGGTTCCACGAGATCGCCACGCGCTGGATCGACAACGATGCGTTCCAGCATGTCAACAACGTGAACTACTTCTCGTTCTTCGACACCGCGGTGACCTATTACGAGCTGACCGAGCGGGTGGTCGACCTCTACGCCGGCCCGATGATGTGCGTGGTGGTGGAGGTACAATGCCGCTACCACCGTTCCGTCGCCTTTCCCGACCGCCTCGCGGTCGGCCTGCGCGTGGTGCGGATCGGCGGCAGTTCGGTGCGCTACGAGATCGGTATCTTCCGCAATGACGAGGACGAGGCCTCGGCCGAGGGCTATTTCGTGCACGTTTTCGTCGCGCGCGCGACGCAGCGGCCGGTGCCGATCCCGGACGCCGCGCGCGCCATCTTGAATCGCATTAGCGTGCCCGACTGACGGGCACTTTGGGGGAGAAACGGTTATGGACTTCGGCATCAAGGGCAAAAAGGCCATCGTCTGCGCGTCCAGCAAGGGGCTCGGGCGCGCCTGTGCGCTGGCGCTGGCGCGCGAGGGTGTGGAACTGGTGATCACCGCGCGCACCGCCGCGGACCTCGAGGCGGCCGCGGCGATGATCCGCCAGCAGACCGGCGCCAAGGTGACCCCGGTCGCCGGTGACATCTCCACCGAGGCCGGGCGCGCCGCGGCGCTGGCCGCGTGCCCGGAGCCGGACATCCTGGTGAACAACAACGGTGGCCCGCCGCACGGCGATTTCCGCGAATGGGGCTGGGACACCTGGATCAAGGCCGTCGAGGGCAACATGCTGACGCCGATCTTCCTGATCAAGGCCGTGGTGGACGGCATGATCGCGCGAAAATTCGGCCGCATCGTCAACATCACCTCGGCCTCGGTGAAGTCGCCGATCCCCAACCTGGGCATGAGCAACGGCGCGCGTGCCGGGCTGACCGGCTTCGTCGCCGGCTTGGCGCGCCAGGTGGCGCGGCACAACGTGACGATCAACAACCTGCTGCCCGGCCCGTTCCTGACCGATCGGCTGCGCAGTGGCGCGATTCACACGGCGCAGCAGCAGGGCCGTTCGGTGGATGAGGTGCTGGCCGAGCGCGCCAAGGCCTCGCCCGCCGGGCGGGTTGGCGATCCGGCGGAGTTCGGCGATGCCTGCGCCTTCCTGTGCGCCGCCTCATCGGGCTTCATCGTCGGGCAGAACCTGCTGCTGGACGGCGGGGCGTTCAACGCGTCGATGTCGTGACGCGGGGCCTCTTGCCCTCATCATGGCCGGGGTCTGGACCCGGCCATTGTTGCCGACGCCCGGGCGTCTCAGGTCAGGATGCGCCGAAATTCGGCAGCGCGTAGCCGACCTTGCCGCAGGTCGCTCTCGCGGCTTGCAGCAACCCCGCCGCGCGCGCCCAGCCCAGCCGATCGAAGCCACGCGTGTCATAGCTGCGGAATGTTGTCGCGTTGACCCGAAACTCGGCCCATTGGACGCCATCGCCCCCAGCCGGGTCGGGCACATCGATCAGCGCGTCCTGCCGCGGGTGACGCTGCAGCCACATCTGGCAGATCAGTCCGGTGAGCTCGTTGATCCGCCGCAATCCGATGTCGATCGACTCCACTTGCTGATACACACCGGTGAACGGGCTCCACACCTCGAAGGTAAAGGCGTCCGCCCGGTCGCGATCGGCATGTCGCGTGATCTTGAGCGACGGCCGGCTCAATCGCTGCCTGTTCACCTGCGTCTCCGGGAAATCTCAGACCGGCGTGGCGTGATCGGGAATGATCTCGAGGTCCTCATCGATCTCATCGTCGACCTCGGGGACATCTTCCTCGTCCTCGGCGTCGGGGGTGCTCACGGGCTCCACGTCCTCCTCGGCGACCACCGGAACCGGCACACGCGCCTGACGGCGGAAGTCGACGGTGCTGCGGGACGGGCGGAACATCCGCAGCTTCTCCGGCGGCTGCTGCGCACCACATTTCGGGCACGTCGCCGGCACCCGGTTCAGATCGTAGAAGCGCTCGGCACAGCTTACGCAGGCGCACTTGGCGCCCAGTTCGGGTCTACCCATCACACACTTCCAATCGCGGAAAATTGTCGTCAATCACTCGAAACTCGACCCGTCGTGGCACCTGCCATGCCGTCTGGTCAGCCATTCGCGGCCCCGCTCACCGCGGCGAGCGGGCGCCGCGCGCGGCTCAGTTGGACTTCATGCTATGCAGCTTTTCAGAACAGGCATTCGCCAGGGCGCTATCCGGGGACGTATCGCCCCCGAGGGTCGCCCAGCCCGCCTTTGTTACCATATCGTCGCGGGTATACGAGGAATCCTCGGCCCGCAGCTTGACGAGCACCCCCTTGTCGGGATCCTGCTGGGCCTTGACCACGCACAACGGGACCAGCGCCGCCACCACGGCGGTATCCGCGCGATCCTGCGCGAACCGTTCGGCCGAGGCTGCGGTCTTCCATCCAAGCTGCGAGAAGCCGACGATGGCTATCCCGATCGCGCCGGCGGCCGCGCCCCAGAGGGCTGGCTTCGTCCAAACAGGAACTTCCATTGGGTGCTCTCTTTTTTGCTGTGGGAGGACTGAGTTCCGCCCATCGACGCAAGGCGAGACTTGTAAATTGGGGATGGCGCAGCACCATTGCACTGGCCGGACGAAAATAAGCGACCGGACAGAAACCAGCCCGGCGGACGGCAGACGCTGCGCCGCGCATCAACCACCACGCCACCTGCCACCAGCCGGCGCCCGAAATGGATCCGCGGCATCCCAAAGACGCTTGTCCTGAGCGATCCAGTTGCTCGCCTCAGCCTCGGTCGTGAAGCCCGCCGCTATCTGGGCAAGCGCTCCCGGCCGGGCGATTTCGACAGCGAAGCTGTCATCCTGGCGATGGACGATCCGATAGATCGCGTCGGTCATGTGCAAGTATGGCACATGTGTCATCACTTTGCACGCGCCGGGGCGCGGATCGGCGCCGAAGTCAGCGGATTTGTATTTGCTCGTCCGCGCCATGGAGTGCTATCAATCCGTTCCGATCGACCCGATGTTCGCCGGCGACTTCGATGCAACAACAGAGGATAATGGCACCTTGAGATCGTCCAAAAGCGACCGGAAGTGGCAAGCTCCGCGCCGGCGAGGGTTTGATGATGACAACTTCTACGGCAACGCCCCCTCCCCAACGCCCTTCCCATCCGTCGCGATCAACTCGTCCGCCCCTGAGGTGCAGGCGACGGTGAAGTGGTTCAACACCGAAAAAGGCTATGGTTTTGCCGCTCTGGCCGACGGATCGGGCGACGTGTTCCTGCACGTCAACGCCCTGCAGGCGGCCGGTCACCAGACCGTCAGCCCGGGCGCCACGCTCAAGGTGCGGGTCGGCAACGGGCAAAAGGGCCGGCAAATCGACCAGGTTGTGGCGGTCGATGAAAGCACCGCCGAGCAGCCCGGGCCGCGTCCGTCACAGGGTGCCCGCGGCCGCGCACCGGGCGCGCAGCGTCACCAGGTTGACCTCAGTTCGGCCAGCGAGATGATCGGCACGGTCAAATGGTACAATCCTGACAAGGGGTTCGGCTTCATCACCCCGCAATCCGGCGGCAAGGACGTGTTCGTCCACGCGACCGCGCTCGAGCGCTCCGGGCTGCCGCCTTTGCAGGAGGGGCAGACGGTGCGCATCGGCGTCGTGCAGGGCGCCAAGGGGCCGGAGGCGGCCTCGGTCAGCAAGGACTAACCGGACAGCAAAGACCGGCCGGCAACAAAGGGGGGCCGACACAGGAAACCCCGGCCTCGGCATAAGTGCGGCGCTGTCACAACGCCAGCGCCGCCGTTTCCCAGGGGCCGCGGACAAAGCTGGCAACCTCGAACGCGCCGTTATCCGCCCACAGGACGCGCATCACCTGCGTACCGTGCCACACCTCGAGCCCGTACGGCAGGTCCGGCCTGGTATGTTGGCGCTCGATTGCGTGTCGATAGCCCGGCGATGACGCTTCACCGGGGAACAATTCGCTGAACGGCGTCCAATAGCGGAAAATCCAAGGTTCGACGCGAAGTTCGACCAGCCGCACCGTGTCGCGCTGCATCTCCAAGGCACCCTGCCGGCGCAGCAGCGGCAGGACGTGATCGCGAATCGCCAGCGCCCGGTCATTGCCGGATGCGACCAGCCTGAGGGTCATCCGCCGTTTCGCAACCGGCGCCTCCACCTCAATGGCCTTTTCGTGTCTGCACCAGATCCGACGCATCCAGAGAAAAGATGACCTCGTCTCCCTCGACCTGCCCGATGACATCGGCATAGACATAGGTGATCGCGCGATGGGTCACCTCGAAGGTGAACATGCGGCCCGCGGGGTGTCCGTAATCCTTGCAGAACTCATCGTAATCGTAGGAGATCTGGCCGACGCAGTCCGCGTCCGCTTGCATGATTGCCTCCTGCTTGCCTGTTGAGACCTGCTGGCGGGGTTCGGCGCCGACAGGATGACTGCCAGGCTGGCCGCCAAACTGGCTGCCCGACTGGGTTGGGCTGGTCGTTCGCCGTCCCGGAAGGGCTCGGCGACAGTCTGGTATCGTTCAGCTCGGCCGCCCGAGGCGATCGAGAGCGACGCTGGCCAGGGTCTACCCAGAAGCTGCCGCCTCATCCGCCTCCGAGATGCGGGCGGCGGCCCGCTGCACGGACATATCCTTCAGGACGTGTTCCCCGCCGGCCGCCGTGGCCAGCTTGACCTGGCCCTGCTCATCGTAAATCGCCACGATATGGCGTAGCTGGACCACGACAAGGCCCCCATCCGCCGTCTCGAAGCTGACCCAGTTCACCTGGCACCGCGGGCGATCAAGTAGCGGATGTGTTCCGCATCGGTCACACCGTCGAACGACATGCTGAACGGCTTCTTGGTGGCGCCAGCCGGCTGCGGCGTGGGCGACGCGGCGGGTTTGGCACGGCTCTTCCGCTTGGCCGGGAGCGCCGCGGGTCGCGGTGTCGCCGGCACGCCGACATCAGCGACCAGCCGGGCCGATGCGTCGTCGCGTCCCGCGCTCCACAGCGCGACTTCCTTGCGCAACTGATCCTTCATCACGTTCGCCTGCTTGTCGGCTTGGCGTTGGGTCTCATCCTGGTCATGGCCTAGCGGTAGGCTCATCGGTGTTTTCCTTGTTGCGGGAGGTCGCGGCGAACATAGCGTCACCTTCGGTTCAGGCGCGACGGTGGCCGTCTAGCGGAGGCTTGGCACGCCGGGACTGGGCACGCCGGGACTTGTCGCGCCGATGCGGGGCGCCTCTCCCGGCACGGGCGCCGTCATGAACGAGGCAACATCGCCGCCATCGACCTGCGCGGGAGCTGGGCGCATCAGCGCCGCGACGGCGTAGACAATTCCCAGCGCCACGCAGGCCAGTATGATGGCGTTCCTGGACGAGGGCACCCAAACGACAGCGCCCACGGCCAAGCGTCGCTCCGCCCTGGCCGGTCGTGCCGGCAACAGGCCGATCAACCGCGCGGCGATCGCCGCCGCATCGGGCAGGTTCCACCGGCCGTGCGGCATGTCGGCGATGCTGCGGGCCAAGCTATCAGCCGCCACGGCCTTGGGGAGATCCGCGAGTCGGCCGGCTTCCCGCCACGGATCGTTCCCCTGACGGGCAAACAGCGAGACAACGCTAAGCATCATGCCGCTCGCTTCCGTCCCGACATCCGCGAACAGGAATTCATTCAAATCCGAGCGCTGCAAAGCAGTTACATCGGACATCGCCATCAAATTGTCCTAAATTCTCATGCAACCTACACCCAACCTAAGCTTGGCACAGCATGAATACAAGGCCGCCGATGACATGGCAGGCGATCAGCCCGTCGTGGAACATGCGACACGGGCGCGCCGGCACAATTCGAAGGCCGATGATGGGCCAACCTGCCATCGCGGCGACGTGGCCGCCGCGCCGCACGCGGTCGGCGTCAGTGGACTTCGCCGTCGGGTTTCCGATAGGTGCCGAGAATTCGGTCCCAGAAGAAATTGATCACGGCGAAGTTGCTGTTGGAATGCAGATGATGGACGAAGTGGAGCTGCTGCATGCGCCTGAACCAGGCGAAGCGTCCGAGTTTCGACCCCTCGACGTGGTATTCCCGGTCGAAGAACACATGCGCGTAAAATGATGCGCCAGTGGCAAGCATCATCACCAGAAATATCGCAAACGGCAGAACAAAGTACAATCCGGCGCCGAGCAGGGCGAAGGGGATCAGAAAGTACGGTGTGTTGTTCCCTTCCTCTCCGTGATAGGCCGAGGATGCGAGGTGGCCTCGTGTATAGTAGGCATGGTGAAAATTGAGGTGGTTGCGATACATGAACCCGCCCAGCCGGCGATGACCGAGCCAGCGATGCGACGCGGTCTGGGTGAACGAGACGATCAGATGCGCGCAAACGGCCGTCACGATGAACAGCGGAAATTCCAGCAGCAGCCAGTGCCTCCATTCAGGACTCATCATCGAAACTCCACGCCAACCCACCCGTCGCCGGCCTGCTCGCCACCCGATGACGAGCGGCGGACTGGAACACCGATTTGCCGAGTCGTGCGCCACGAGAAGCGTGCAACAAAAGTCGCCGACGCTCATGGCACCGATCGTCGCATTGACTGAATATGCACCTGCGAACCTCTGCGAACAAGGTTGGCCGCCGCGGAATGTGGCCGCCGCGGAAACCGTGGCAAAATCAGGGGAGGGTCGCCAAGCGGGCATGGCGCACGCCGTATCCGAGCAGACGGCGATCGTGGGCGGCATCGCGTGCCCGGCGCGAGTTCCGGGACATTGCTCCGGGCTTGGGGTTTGGGGCTTGCGGTCTCAGGGTAGGGCCTCGGGCGGGGCGTCCGCCAAAATCCCGGCCTCCCACGTCCTCACCCATCCGCGAATGGCGCCGGCAGGCGCCCGGTCTTGAAAATGATTGTCGGCTCATCGTCGTATTCGCCCAACTCGGCGTCGCCCGAGGTGGAGAACGCGACGACACCCGCCCGCGTCGGCGCGAGGCCCTCGGCCGTCCGGCGTGCGCCGTCGGACGACTTGCAGCGGATCACCGCGTCGGCGTCCAGGCGGGCAGCCTTGCCGGGCTTGAACGCCTGGACGAGGTAGATCGTCTCGCGAGCCATGGTCGGAGCCTCCTGACCTGTGATGCTGATCGGGCGCGCGATCACGCCGCGTGCCGAACGCACGGCGCTCGACCGGGAGCGTGACGAGGATACACGCGCAACCCTGTCGCTACGAGCCATATTGTGGTTGAATGACTCGGCAGAGACTCAGACAATGGCCATTGCATATTTATGGCATTCAGGAGCCTGCCATGGGCGTGCTGTCTGTACGCCATCTCACGACGTACCACTATGCGGAGCCGGTCGAACTGGGTGAACATCGGATCATGTTCCGCCCGCGCGAGAGCCACGATCTCCGCCTTATCCGGACACGCCTGCAGATCACGCCGCAGCCGGTGGATCTGCACTGGCGGCATGATGTGTTCGACAACTCGGTTGCGGTTGCGAATTTCAATTGTGCCACCAGGTGGCTCCGATTCGACAGCATGGTCACGCTGGAACATCTCGAGACGAGACCGCCCGACGACGCCTTGGAGTTTCCCGCCCGCACCTTTCCGTTCGAATACCCGAGCGATGAATGGCCCTATCTCGCGCAGGCGCTGCGGCGGCCCGACCCTTCCGTGGAGGTCGACGAGTGGGCCGCCGGATTCGTACCGCAGCGGAGATCGGGAACCGGCACGCTCGGCACGATGGATCTGCTGCGGGCGATGGCGCTCGGCATCAGGCAGCAGTTCCGCTACCGGCGGCGGATGGAGCGTGGCGTGCAGACGCCCGTGGAGACACTGCGACACGCCAGCGGGACGTGCCGCGACTTCGCCTGGCTGATGATCGACGCGGTTCGCTCGCTCGGTCTCGCGGCCCGATTCGTCAGCGGCTACATCTTCGTCCCCGATACCGCGCCGCCTGCGTCCGTCGTCCCACGTTCGACCACTGCCCCAACTTCGATCGATCCCCCAACTTCGATCGATACCCCCTTGGCGGTCGATGATGGCGGTGCAACCCACGCCTGGCTGCAGGTCTATCTGCCGGGAGCCGGCTGGGTGGATTTCGACCCCACGAACAGCATCATCGGCAATCGAAATCTCATCCGCGTCGCGGTCGCATGGTCGCCCATGCAGGTGCTGCCGCTGTGGGGCACCTATGCGGGGTCCGCCAGTGCGTGCCTCGGCATGCAGGTCGCGGTGAGCGTCACCGAGGAGCCGAACCACCCCAACATGCGCGCATAGCAAGGCACACCATGCAGATCCGGGTCGGCTACGAGTTGATCTATCAGTGCCCGCAGCCGACGCCCATGCTGCTGATGCTCAACGTCCATCATTCGCGCGCCGCCGACATCGTCGTGCCCGATCACCTGACAACGGACCCGCCGGTGCCGCTCAGCACCTATCACGATGGGTTCGGCAACTGGTGCAGCCGGATCGTCGCGCCGGCGGGTCGGATCCGCATCGCCGGCACCGGCCTGGTCAACGACAGCGGGCTGCCCGATCCGGTGGTGAGCGCGGCCATCCAGCACCCGGTGCAGGACCTGCCAGTGGACGTTCTCGTCTTCCTGCTCGGCAGCCGCTACTGCGAGACCGATCACCTGTCCGAGACCGCGTGGCGGCTGTTCGGCCACACGCCGCTCGGCTGGGCGCGCGTGCAGGCGATCTGCGATTTCGTCCACACGCACATCGCGTTCGATTACGCGGACGCCCGTCCCACACGAACCGCGTGGGAGGCCTTCAACGAGCGGCGCGGCGTCTGCCGCGACTTCGCGCACCTGGCCGTGGCGCTGTGCCGGTGCATGAACATTCCGGCACGCTACTGCACCGGCTACCTCGGCGACATCGGCGTGCCGCCGCCGTACGGGCCGATGGATTTCGCCGGCTGGTTCGAGGCGTATCTCGGGGGTACCTGGCACACCTTCGATCCGCGCAACAACGTGCCGCGGATCGGGCGCATCCTGATCGGTCGGGGACGCGATGCGGTCGACGTACCGATCAGCAACACCTTTGGCCCGAATACCCTGCTGGGCTTCAAGGTGTGGACCGACGAGATCGTGGCCGCAGGTTCGTCCGGAGTCCCGGATTAGGCGACACCCACCTCGTCATGGCCGGCGGCCGTGCCCCCACTTGATGCGATTACTTCTCGCCGCCGCCTGGGTGCTACGACCCGCCGCCGCTCTTGGCGCTCAGGCCGGGGCCCGGTCCAGACCCCAACGTCGCGCCGGCGCCATGCACCGTGGCCCGCGATGCGGCAACCCGGCTGACAGCATCGGCCGTGACCTCGTCGGAGATCCGCGCCAGGACACCTTCAAGACCCGGTCCCAAGGTCGTGTTCAACTCCTCCGCCGCGCGACGCAGTGCCTCGCGCCGCAGCAGCCGGGCGGTCATCACGTCGAACTGAGGATCGGAGTGGTCCTGATCCGCCATCGCCGCTCCTATCGCCTTGCGCCGCACGGCAGCGGTTGCCCCGTGCCTCCAGGTGCCGGCTTTTGCCTCAGTGCAGCAAAGCGACATCGATGAGCACGATAGCGTAATGGCTGTCACCGTTGCCCAACGCGCGACGCGCGTCGCTGATCCGGGCGATATACACGCTGGAGCTGGGGATATTGGCACGGCCCAGGACGATCGTGCGATCGAGCGCCCGCGTCTCGGCCATTTCCAGCGACTCCTGCGCCTCGCCGGTGTGACCGGCAACCAATGCGGCGCGCGCGGTCCGCAGATAGTCACGCGACATCGCGTCGTTGCCGATCGCCGGCGACGGCAGGGTGGGCGCGATGATGGACGTCGTATCGGCCGGGCCGATGTTGCTGGCCTTGTCCGACCGCGGCGATGAGTCGCCGGCACCGATCGCCTGACCCGACTGTGTCGCGGTGGCAGTGCCCGGGTCGACGGGCACCTGCGCGAGCGCCACCATTGACGTCATGCCGAGCAGGACCGCCGCCGTCAGGTTGGTGGCGAGCATTGCGATAAACCCTCTCAAACCGGGAATCCTCTCAAACCGGGCGGACAAGCAGGTCGCGCGACATGGCCATCGCGTCTCCAGTGATGCTTCGCGACCGCTGGCACCCCGCGAGGCCTCGCCGTCGACGTTCAGCCCGGCGCCGACGCCAAGCCGGTCCGTGTCAGCGCGGCTTCGCGGTCTCCTTAGAAGCTGGCGGCTGGCCCGCCGGCTGTGGACGGAGGAACGTTGCGCCAGCCTGGCTTGGTTTCTTCTCCGCCTTCGGCTTCTTGGGTTCGCGACGTCCGCGATCACGACTTTTGGCCAATGCTGTTCTCCCACTTGCTCAGGTGATCATCCAACAGCGCGTCGGCGCTTGCGGCGCGGATCAGAATAGACACGGTCACCACGGCGGCCGACACCAGTCCCGTATTCGACATGGTCGTGCGATGGCCGACTCACAAGGCGGCATCATACCGCGCCGCATATATCGACCGCATGATGCAATTCCGGCGATCGTACGTAAAGCACCGTCACTCTGTCGCAGGAGCAACTTCGATCCAAGGCGCGGCGCGAACCGGACCACCCGCATCCACCCCGCCGAACGGAATGGCCGCTTGCGGACGAACGAACAACGCTCGTCCCAGAGCCCTTGATGGCTCCGTGAACGAGCGTCGTCTGTCAGGCGGAAGCCGCGCGTCGTCGGGCTCAGTAGTCCATATCGCCGCCCATGCCGCCCATGCTGCCGCCCGGCGGTCCGCCGTTGCCGCCGCCCTTCGCCGGACGCTCGGCGACCATCGCCTCGGTGGTGATCATCAGTGCACCCACCGATGCGGCGTTCTGCAGCGCGGTGCGCACAACCTTGGTCGGGTCGATGATGCCCGCCTTCACCAGGTCCTTGAACTCGCCGCTCTGCGCGTCGAAGCCGTAGTTGTA
>Ga0209415_10000955_pt1 | contig 54917 bp, 58 predicted proteins | sample PeaSoiSIISIP2007_FD_187696 | JGI IMG/M metagenome (GOLD analysis project Ga0209415, IMG submission 187696) | Peat soil microbial communities from Weissenstadt, Germany - SII-SIP-2007 (SPAdes) (version 2) | ecosystem: Environmental > Terrestrial > Soil > Wetlands > Peat | place: Germany... | reverse complement strand
CAGCGTGGAGTCGTTCGAGCAAACCGGTATCACGGAAGCTGTTGGGATAGTTCTTGACGATGACCGACTCAGAGGGAAGAGGCTTCACTGCATCGTAGAACTCGGCTCCGGGCGTACCGGGAAGGAAGAATGTTGCCCCCGGTTGGACGGAAATGTGCTGGACATGGTACACCGGCCACTGCTCTTTCCTGAATGCGGCGAGGAGGCGTGTGGCTGCTGCGGCAGCTTGGATGCTGCCAACCAGTTCCATTTTCCCACCGGGGAAATAATCGTTCTGAATGTCGATGAGGAGTAGCGCAGTTTTCATATTTCACCTGTGTTGCAGAGAGAAGCACGAATGGGATTCGAGTAGCCTCTCCGGCTATCATTTTTTATTTCCTCTGAGAACCTTAATCCATTCCTTTGCGGTCTCAGTCGGTAACAGGATGACCGATGTAAGGTCCGCTCTTGACATCAGGTCTTCGATTTGGGAGGCAATCAAGTCCAGATCCTTCTGACGGCGATCTTTTTTAACCTTGAGCTGTACGCCTCTTTCCCTAAGCACCGCTTTCAATTCCCGATAAAATGGTTGGGACATTGGACGGACACCTGAAAGATAACGGCTGACATCCGCTTGGGTAAACCCAGTTGCATTCGCGACAGCCTTTATTCGACCGACAGCAGGGAATTCTGCCTTGTTTAATGCTGCCTGAATTTTGCGGAGGTCGATATTTTCCGGGTTCATTGGGGCGATACCTCAAAGTGCATGGTATGGAAGAGTCGTGAGTGCCTTTTTAACCTATCGCGCCAAAAAATGCAAAAATGATGAATTTGTCTCCGGTTTGAGGATCAATCCCCACCGGAGGAGATCGAGATGGTTCTCGCCGTCTGCGTACTGACGAACGACGGGAACGATCTGGGTTGGGGCGATAATATAGCGGGGAGCGATGGTGGGAGGCTCTGCGAGTCCGAAGAGTCCAAGGAGGGCAGGGGGGATGTCTATCGTGAATCGTCCGCACATGGAGAGAACCTGTGAATTGATACGAAAACAATTTTCTAATCTAGTTTTCGTTCGGCATCGTCAAGGCTGTTCAACTCTAGTCACCGCAATCCACCAATCAGAGGATACATGAGAGGATACATGGACGGAAAACCAAAACAAAAGGGTCACAGCTCAATGCTGTAACCCCTTGTTTTTAATGGCGGAGAGGTAGGGATTCGAACCCTAGGTACGTTGCCGTACACCTGATTTCGAGTCAGGCACCATCGACCACTCGGACACCTCTCCGTTTGCATCTTTCAATTGTTTCTTCTTCGCTCGCAGGGCGGCGAAAAAGTTGGACAGCATGGCTGAGGTCTCTTCGCCTCTGACGCCGCTGGTCAATTCCACTCGGTGGTTGAGCCGGCTGTCGTTACTCAGGTCGAAGAGGGATCCGGCGGCTCCTCCCTTGGGATCGAAACTGCCGAATACTACCCGGTCCAGCCTTGAAAGGATGACGCCCCCCATGCACATTGTGCACGGCTCCAGGGTTACGTAAAGGGTGGCTCCGGTCAATCGCCAGGTGCCCAGTTTCCTGGCTGCCTTCCTGATGGCGATCATCTCGGCGTGCGCCGCCGGGTCCTGCCGACTCTCCCGCAGGTTGTGCCCCCGCGCGATCACCATCCCGTCCTTCACGATGACGGCACCTATGGGAACTTCGCCTATCGCCTCGGCTCGTTTAGCCTGGGCGATCGCTTTGCCTATCCAATACGCGTCGTCCTTCTCCATCGTTCCCTTTTTCATACTGCCGCCTTCAAGGAGCGACGAGCTTTATCATGGGGCGGGTATTTGTGTCAAGGGGTTTTGGCAGATTGGACTCCCCCACCCCCTCGCCCCCTCCCTCCAGGGGAGGGGGGATTCCATTGTCCTGTCATCCTGAGCCACGCGAAGGATCTGCTTCTTGCTGTGCTTCTTGCTGTGCGCCTATGCCGGCTTGTTGTTTGAAAGGTGGCCTAGGGCTTCAAATAGCTGCGGATGCCGGGTTCGAAGCTGGTCGGCTCGAAGGCGAAGGTCTTGCGCCAGCTGCAGTCGCAGACGCTTCCTTCCACCAGCATGGTGAGTTGGTCGGAGGTGAGGGGGAAAAAGGTGAAGTGCTCCATCACGGGCACGATCAGCTTCATCAGGCACAGGGGGTTTTTGAACTTGGGGACGTGCTTTTTACCGAGGGCTCGGCCGATGACGTCGAGCAGTTCGTTGTAGGTCATCCGGTCGGGACCGCACAGTTCGTAGGTCTGGCCGATGGTTTCGGGCTGGTCGAGGCTTGCGGCGATACAGCGGGCAACGTCGTCGCCGGCTATCGGCTGCATCTGGTAGTCCCCGTCACCGATCACCGGCATGACCGGGAAGGTGCGCACCAAGCCCGCCAACTGATTGACGAAGTCGTCTTTTGGTCCAAAGATGACGGACGGGCGGAAGATGGTGAACGCGAGGCCGGAACGGCGCACTTCCTCTTCGGCGGCATATTTGCTGGTGAAGTAGCCGGAGCTGCTGTCGGGTTTGGCGCCGAGGGCGCTCATTTGCAGGTGCCGCTTGACGCCTGCCTTGCGGGCCGCCGACACGACGTTGCGGGTCGCCTGCAGGTGCAGCCGCTGGAAGGTCACCCCTCGTCCGGGGAACTCGCGGATGATGCCGATCAGATTGACGGTGGCGTCGCATCCCTCCACGGCCCGGGCAAAGGTCGCTTCCTCGGTGGCATCGCCTTCCACTTCTTCGACGCCAGGTTCGCTGCCGGCACTGCGCTTGTGCACCAAAAGCCTGATGGTATGGCCGTTATCCAGAAGCGCCCGCCGCACGTGACCGCCTACGAAACCTGTGCCTCCCGCCAGAAATATCTTCATGATTCCCCCCTTTAGCGGCGAACTCGCCGCCCACAGTGTACCAGTTGCCCCGGAATCTCCAAGGGGAAAACTGTATACAGGAACTTGTAATCCACGACATGATATGCTAAAAGTGCTTTTAATAAAATAGCTAGAGGAGACAATCCATGGCCGAGGGTGATGTTTGTTACACGTTTGAAGCCGCAATCGAGATGGCTACCAAAATGGAGGAGGAAGGTTTCCGCGCATACCTGTCTGCTCTCCGTATCGTGAAAGACAAGGCGGCCCGCCAGATTTTCAAGGAAGCTGCCCTGGACGAGCTGGAACATAAGCATCAGTTGGAAAAAACGCTGGTGGAAGGCGAGATGAAAGGGGGCGGTGCGCTGCAGCAATCGGTGCCGACCATGAACCTCGACTACGTACTGGCCAAGCGTGAGCTGCGCCCGGATTCGGACGCCCGCGAGGCACTGGCTTACTCCATTCACCTGGAGAAAGGGGCCATCGACTTCTACAAGCGGATGTCCCAGGGGTGCGAAGGCGCACCGATGGCGGTGCTCTTCCAGAAGATGCTCGCCGACGAAACCCGCCACCTGCAGTCGCTGGAAGATTTCTACGAAGAGCACTTCATGGCTGAAAACTAAAAGCCAGCGAAACAGACTTTGAACTGACGTAAAAAAAAAGGCCCCCTCATCGATGAGGGGGCCTTTTTTGATTAGTGGTTTAGACGATCTCGACCAGTTTGAGGTCGAAGTTCAGCGCTCTGCCTGCCAGCGGGTGGTTGCCGTCGATGGTGATGGTCTGATCGTTGACGTCGGTGATCACCACGGAGAAGACCTGACCGTCCGCCTGGCTTACTTCCAGCTGCTGCCCCACTTCGGGCTGGATGTGCGGCGGCAGATCGGCACGCGGCACTACCGCCACGATGTCTTCGTTTCTCTCGCCATATGCCTCTTCTACAGGAATGTGGATGGTCTTGGTTTCACCGATCGCAAGCCCCAGCACGCCGGCGTCGAATCCCGGAATGACCTCCCCGGAACCGAGGGTAAACTCCAGCGGCCCGTGGTCGTGCCCGCATGCGTCTTCAGAGCACTCCGAGGAATCGAAGATCGAGCCATCGTCCAACCGCCCCGTGTAGTGAACCTTTACGCGGTCCCCTGCTTTTGCCTGTGCCATAAATAAACACCTCTCTTGTTGGTATGCCAATCCAGCCCAGCGTAGCAGATTGTCCTCAGTTATTCCACGGTTAATTCCAATCGCCGCTTCACTTCCCGGCGGTTTCTATGCTACTTTGGAACCTTGGAGGTTTAATGGAGACCAAGAATAGATCTAAGCTGTTCAACGGCTTGGTGGTCGGTATCGAGCAGATGGACGTGCTGATCGGCAACCAGGGTTGGTATACCTACCAGGTCGTCCGGCACCCCGGCGGCGCGGCCGTGCTGCCGCTGCACGAGGACGGCACCGTGACGCTGATCCGCCAGTTGCGGCCGGCGGTCGGCGATTTCCTGCTGGAACTCCCCGCAGGCCGGCTGGCTCCGGGTGAAGAACCTCAGCTTTGCGCGGAGCGTGAGCTCCTTGAGGAAACGGGCCTGCGCGCTACCTCGCTGGTGTCGCTGGGCAAAATCCACCCCTCGCCGGGTGTTCTGGACGAGGTGATTCACCTGTACCTCGCCACCGGTCTTTCCCAAGGCGAGGCAGCGCCCGAGGATTACGAGGAAATCGACTGCGTCCGCATCCCCCTGCAGGAGGCGCTCGTCCTGGCGGCCGACGGCGGCATCGGCGACGGCAAGACCATCGCGGCCCTTATGCGCGCCGAGAGACGGCTGAAATGATCCTCACGGCGCGGATCGGAGCGGAGCACGCGGGTATGCGGCTGGACGACAGCGCCAAGGCGCTTTTCCCGCAGTTATCCAAAGGCGAGATCAGAAGGATCATAGACTGGGGCGGCTGTCACGTTTCGGAGGTGCTGGTACGGGTGGCGTCGCGCCCCGTGAAGGAGGGGGATGAAATCGCCCTCGGCGTCATGGAGCCTGAGCGCTGCATCGAACTGGCGTACGGCAAGGGCGACCTGCTCTACGAGGACCGGAATTTTCTGGCCATCTGCAAGGCGGCCGGTTTCAACAGCCAGCGCACTCCCTACCAGTTGAAGGGTACGGTCGAGTACGCGGTCGACTGCTACCTGAAAAGCATCGGGCTGCGCGATCCGGCGCGCGTGGTGCACCGGCTGGACCGCGGCACCAGCGGGGTGATGATCTTTCCCAAGAACAAGCAGTCCGCCACCTACTTTTCCGACCTGCTGCAAAAGGGGAAGGTGGAGAAGACTTACTGGGCGCTGGTTTCGGGTTCGCCCGACCAGCAGCAGTGGAGGGTGGACGCGCCGGTCGTCAAGGTGAGCAAGTTCAAGTACGGCGTGGGACAGGCCGGCAAGCCGGCGCGTACCCTCTTCCGGGTGCTGGGAGAAGGGGGCGGGGTGACCGCCATCGAGGCGAAGCCGCTCACCGGGCGGACCCACCAGATCCGGGTGCATCTGGTCCATTCCGGCTTTCCGATCATCGGCGACGAAAGCTACGGCGGCATTCCTGCGGAGCGGATGATGCTGCATTGCCGCCACATGCGCTTCCCCAACCAGAAAGGGCAGCTGATCGAGGCGGTGGCGCCGGTCGACGCCGCCTTCAGCCAAGCGGCGCCGGAGTTTGCGGCGGAGTAACTACGTACCATCACGCAGCGCACCCTCCAGCCTGTCATGCTGAGCGCAGCGAAGCATCTGCTTTTCTACTTGGATAAAGGCAACAGCAGATCCTTCGCTACGCTCTAGGATGACATGTGCAGGATGGTTTCAGCATGTAATGACGAAGTGCAATCAATAACGGAGGTATGTAATGAAAAAAAGTATCCTTTCCATCCTGTTTTCCCTGGTATTTCTCGTTACCTGCTCGCTGACTGTTTGGGGTGAGCAGCCCGCCGCAACCCAGCCGCCATGCGAAAAATGCGAAAAGCTGCACGCTAAGGACAGCAAGGCCGATCCGGCTGCCGAGCACTGTGTAAAAGAAGGGAAGAAGGCCGGCTGCGCGAGCTGCGCCAAGGGATGCAAGAAATGCGGAGGCTGCAAGGAGTGCGCGAAAAAATGCCCGGACTGCGCTTCGGCAAAAGGGTGCGCCAAGTGCGCCAAGGGCTGCCAGAACTGCCCCAAGTGCCAGAGCGCCTGCGCCAAGTGCGGAAAAACGGAAGAAAAGCCCTGCTGCGACGAGGCTCAGAAGAAGCACTGTGAGAAGTGCGGCAAGATGCAGGACGGCAAGCCTTGCAGCGACAAGGGCGTGAAATGCGATAAGCACGACAAAGCCGGTGCCGACAAGGCTGCCACGGACAAAGCAGAGCAGCCGGCAGACGCTCCCTGCTGCGACAAGGATCAACCGAAAAAGCCCTAAGCTGAATCAGGCCAACGGCCACTTGCTGGTGTGCGGGTCGAACGCATTCGCCCCGCCACCGGCTTTCTCCCCTCTCAACAACGCCCGCACCGGCGCTCCGTCGCCACCCTTGATCTTCATCGGCAGACAGATCAGTTCGTACTCTCCGGGCGGGACGCCGGCCAGGTTGACCCCCTCCAGGATCGGCACGCCATTATCCAGCAGCAGCCGATGGACCTCGCCGTCGCCGTCCACGCTTTCCACCGACAGGTAATCGACACCTACCAGCTTCACTCCTGATTCCAGCAGATATCTGACGCCCTCCGCGGTCAGCGCGGCGAAGTTCTGCTTGAACCCCTCTTCCTGCCAAAGCTCCGAGTTATCCGTCTTCAAGAGCAGCCGCTCCACGCCCGCGACCGGCAGGCGGTGCAGGTCCTGGCGCCCGATCGCCTTCACGCCGAGCACCTCGACAACCCGCGCAGTGCCGACCAAAAGCGCAGGCGGTATCTCGTCCACCGGCATCCCCTGGTCGCTGAAGTGGCGCGGGGCATCGAGGTGGGTGCCGCTGTGGGAACAAAGGGTGAGCTGGGAAACGTTGGCAAGGTCGCCGGCGGCGATGCTGGTCCAGGGGGAAATCGCCACGGCAGGATCTCCGGGATAGACGGGGGTGTCGGCGGAAAGGGGGACGGTGATGTCGTAGATGCGCATTGCGGACCTCCTTTGCCCCCTTAGGCCACGTTCTCCGCCAGCAGGCGTTCCAGGTCGGGCTCGTCGAAGACGTACCGTTCGCCGCAGAACTCGCAGGTGACCTCGGCGCCGTGCTGCTCTTCCTTCAAGGCGGCGAGATCGTGGTTGCCCATGGATATCAGGACCCGCTCGATACGCTCGCGCGAGCAGCTGCAGGCGAAGGCAAGCGCACGCTTCTCCAGCGTCACGAAGGGCACCCCTTCGAACAGCATGCCGAGGATATCTTCCGGGCTCTTCCCTTCGTGCAGCAGTTGCCGCAAGGGAGGCATTTTTTCGATACGCACCATCAGTTGGTCGATCACCACGGGATCCACCGGCGGCACCGCCTGGATCAGGAAGCCGCCTGAGGCCGCCACGGTGCCGTCCGGCTCGACGAATTCGCCAAGCCCCACGGCGGAGGGAATCTGCTCGGACTCTACGAAGTAGAGCGCCAGGTCCTGCGCGATCTCGCTGCTCAAGAGCTGCACGCTGCCGCGGTACGGCTCCTTCATTCCCAGGTCTTTGGCGACGGTCAGGAAACCGGCACGCCCCAGGGCCTGCGCCACGTCGAGGCCGCCGTCCGGCCGCTGCAGGTTCACCTGCGGATCGCCCACGTAGCCGCGCACGCTGCCGTCGGCGTCGGCTTCCACGAGGATCTTCTTGAGCGGGCCGTTCCCCTCAAAGCGCATCGCCACCCGCTGCCCGGTTTTCAAAAGCGCGCCGCACAGCGCACCGCCGGTCAGCGCCCGGCCGAGCGCGGCGGTGGCGGTGGGTTGCGTGCCGTGACGCTTGCAGACATCGTTGACCAGATCGGTCGTCACGCACGCCAGCCCCCGCACGTTGCCGGCGGTCGCCAGAATCCGCACTAGGTAATCGCTCATAGTACCACCCCCACCCTACCCACTATTTCGCCCTCCTTGAAACTCACTTCTTTCAATGCGATGAAATCCCAGGGGTTGACGCCCTTCACCCGGTAGGCGAACAGCTCGGCAAGTCTCGGCACCCGGGTCAGGTCGCAGGTGATCAGGTCGCCGCTGCAGCTTAAAAAGGGGATCCGTTCCACCACTTTCCTGGTGATCCAGTCGATGTCCACCGGCTCCACCTGGCTTAATTTCAGCAGCACGTACTTCCTCGCCGAGCTGAACTCGAGTCCCTGGACGGTGAAATTTGCGGAAAAGGGTATGGCAAAGGGAAGCAGCCGCTTCTTGACCTTGCCGGTGATCCTGCCGTAGCCGTCCCACAGCGTGAGGTGTATCTCCTGCAACTCATCGTCCTGCGCGCGGCTGACAAACTCGCGCTGCAGATAGGACTGAGAGATGCGGAATTCCCGCTTCAGGAGCAGTTCCTTTAGATTCTGCTCCTTCACCAGCTCGGCTAAGGCCGGGTTTTTCAGCCGGTCACGGACCTTATCGAAGATGCTCATCGAGGATGTCCCCTTTTTGCCTATTTTGCGCCTATCGCGCCTGTTTGTGGCGACTTGTTTGGGGGATCACAGCAGACCTGTGCTGTAGTTGAACTCGGATGCGCCCTGCACGGCAAGGCCTTTGCGGTAGGCCTCCAGCAATCGCTCCCGCTCCTGCGGCTGCAGTTGGGAGACGTCGAGCAGGAAGTTCCCGCAACCCAGCTGACGCAGGTCGTTTCTGTACTGGGTCAGGGCGAACGGGGTCTGGGCGGAAACCACGGTCAGGTGGTCCTTCACCTTGACGCTGTAAAGATCGCCGCGGTCGGAGGTAAGCGGCGCCTCGCCACGGACGTCCTTGATGGCGATCTTGGAGGTGATCACCGGGACCGGGGAGTAAAGCAGCACGCTGCGGGCGATCTTCAGGTCGCTTGCCAACAGCTGGCTCATGTTTTCGCGGTCGTCTTCGATGTAGAGCGTCGCCCTGGTCGCGCCCAACTCCTGCCAGGTGAGGAGCGCCTGGGTGTTGAGCGAGAAGAGACGGTAATCGGTGCTGAGTTCGGCGTCGGTCCCCTTGAAGAACTGGAACTGGGAAAGGTTGGTGAGCTCGAAACGCTTGAAACCTGCGCGCTGGATGGCATCCACCGATTCCCGGTAAAAGGGAAGCTCGGCCTCGAAGATGATGAAGGGGAGCTGCCAGACGACCCGCTGCTCGCCGTCCTTAAGCTTGCGCGCGAACTGCGGCAACTGGTGCATGTTGGCCTTGGAGACCGGGATGACCACCGTGTCGACGATGTCGCGGTGCAGTTCGTACCAGTCCTTCACCTGATCTATCTTCACCGCCAGGCTTTCTTTCCCCTTGAAGGGAGCGGGGCGCCTGGCAACGAGCGACGCCAGGGCCGCCGCGCGCGCCTGGCCGCTGCGCTTCTGCAGTGCCCCCATGGCCCGCTCGGCCAGCCAGGCGTAGAAGGTGCGGCGGATGTCCTTGAGTTTCGGCGGCGGGATCATCAGCGCCGGGAAATCGGGAGCCGAAAGGTCAACCAGGGTGAAGGGGGTCTCGCCGGTGCGCGAGAACTGCGCCCGCAACACCCCTTCCATGTCCGCGGAGCGCGAAGGCTCCAGTTCGCCCAGCGGGAACTCGGTCGTGAAACGGGCGCCGGCAACCTTCGCCTCGATGGTCAGCGACAGGTTCGCATGCGACAGGGTCAGGCTGCAGGGGGTGCTGTCGGTCTTCACAGTGTCCAGCCGCCTAAGGCAGGCGTTTTCGCTCATGGTGAAGGCTGTCTCCGAGGAGACCTTGAACACCGAGTCGCCCAGCTTGAACGGGAAGGGAGAGCTCGTGGAGATCATGGTGTTTTCCTTGGCGCTCATCACCTTCTTTCCGCCCAGAAAAAGCTCTTTCACCGTGAAGGCGCGGCCGGCCATGTCCGTTTTCGGCTGTACGCGGACGCGGTCGCCCACGTGCAGCCGGTCGCGGGTCTCGAAGCTGATCCTGTTGCCGCGGATCTCCCGGATGTCTCCCAGGTACCTGCCGGTCGCCCCCTTGATCGAGGGGGTGGAGATATCGGTCGGGGTCTGGGAGGCGAGGAAACCCTTGGTCGGCACCCGGCCGAAAGAGAGTTTGAGCAGCGCCTTCGCCTCGGCCACCGCCGCATCGTGCGAGCCCTCCGGGGCGTCGAGCACCATGCGGTAGGCGCCGATGACGCTCGCCACGTATTCCGCCGACTTCATCCGCCCCTCGATCTTCAGGGAGGCGACGCCGGCCTTGACCAGCGCCGGGACCATTTCGATGCTGGAGAAGTCGTTGGTGGATAGGTAGTACCCTTCCTTCCCTTTGTGCTTGTACTGGCGGCGGCACGGCTGGGCGCAGCGCCCGCGGTTGCCTGAGTGACCGCCCAGGAAGGAGGAAAAGAAGCACTGGCCGGAAATGGAGAAGCAGAGGGCGCCGTGAATGAAGCACTCGATCTCGGCCTTGACCGTGGAAACGATGGAGGAGATCTCGTCGATGTGCAGTTCGCGGGCGAGTACCACGCGCTCGAAGCCGAGTTCTTCCAGCTGCCTCACTCCCAGCGAGTTGTGGATGGTCATCTGGGTCGAGGCGTGCAGCGGGATACCGGGGAAGAATTCGCGGGCCAGCCTGGCGACGGCCATGTCCTGCACGATGACGCCGTCCACCTGCATGGCTTCCAGGCTCGCCAGGGTATCGACCAGTTGGGGAAGTTCGGCTTCCTTGACCAGGGTATTGAGGGTGACGTAGAGCTTTTTGCCGTGGTGGTGGGCGTAGGCGGTCATGCGCTCCATCTGGGAGAGGGTGAAATTCTTCGCCTTGGCGCGGGCGGAAAATTCCCTGAGACCGGCGTAGACCGCGTCCGCGCCTTTTTCCATGGCGGCGAAGAACGCCTCCAGGGATCCGGCGGGAGAGAGGAGTTCCGGCTTGCGATGCATTGTCATATTACGATTATCGGGCATCCGCCTAGAGTAGCGGAAGGGGGGAAAAGGGTCAAGGGAGATCGAAGGGGCGGGTGTATACGAAAGGGGGGAAATTGAAGACTTAACGCAAAGGCGGTAAGGCGCAAAGAGATTCCGGCCTGTCATCCTGAACGAAGTGAAGGATCTGCTTTTGCCTCCGACTGCTGTCGGATAAGAAGCAGATCCTTCGCTGCGCTCAGGATGACAAGCTTCCATTCTATTACAAGACACGAATGCTACTTGGGCTGGACCGGCAGGTACTTGTAGCGGTACCTTTTCTTGGCAAGGTTGGCCAGGGAATAGAGATCGGATTGGGCGATGATCCAGAGACCGTCTTCTTTTCTGAGCTTGACCCACTTGGTGACGAACTCGGTGCCGGAAACGTTTCCCTCGAAGCCGAGTTTGGCCCGGACTGCGGCGAGCCGCTCGCTTTTCACCGACACCTGCGGGCTTTGCATCTTCTCCCAGCAGCAGGCGGGGCGGCGCGGGGCGGCGGACAGCCGCTTGGCGAACTGTTCCACGCTTTCCTTGCCGCCGAAGGTGCGCTCGAACAGCTCGGGGTAGCGCCCCTCGCGCCACAGGTCGAGGATGCGCTCGAAATCACGCAGCACTTCCTGGTCTGAGGCGCTCGGGGCGTAGTTGACGCGGTTGCGCGCGGCCTGGGCGGGGATTGCTAACAAAACCGACAGTAAAAGCGCCAACAACAGACTGGATCGCATACGGCACCTCCCTTTAGCGGGCTAAAAACAAGTGCCAATGATACCGCAGAGGGGGCGGCGTTCAAGCCGCCCCCTCCCCCGATTCTACAGCGTGCGGTCGGCAGCCTCGGCGAACAGACGCAGCTTCTGCATCAGGGCGGCGAACTTCTTGGGTTTCAAGGACTGGGGACCGTCGGAGGAGGCATGCTCGGGGTCGGGATGGACTTCGATGATCAGGCCGTCGGCGCCGGCGGCAACGGCGGCGTAGGACATCGGCGCGATGTAGTGGTAGTTGCCGGTCGCGTGCGAGGGGTCGATGACGATCGGCAGGTGGGTCTTCGATTTCAGCACCGGCACCGCCGCGAGATCGAGGGTGTTGCGGGTGGCGGTCTCGAAGGTCCGGATGCCGCGCTCGCAGAGGATGACCGACTGGTTACCTTCGCTCATGATGTACTCGGCGCTCATCAGGAATTCCTGGATGGTCATGGACATGCCGCGCTTTAAAAGGATCGGCTTTTTGATCTGCCCCACTTTCTTGAGCAGGGCGAAGTTCTGCGAGTTGCGGGCGCCGATCTGCAGCATGTCGGCGTAGGAGGCGACCAGGTCGACCGATTCGGGATCGATGACTTCGGTGACGAAGGGAAGGCCCGTGATCTCGCGGGCCTTGGCCAACAGTTTCAGCCCTTCCTCTTCCAGACCCTGGAACGAGTAGGGGGAGGTGCGGGGCTTGAAGGCGCCGCCGCGCAGCATCTGGGCACCGGCCTCCTTGACGGCGATGGCGGACTCGATGATCTGCGCCTCGCTCTCCACCGAACAGGGACCGGCCATCACCACCAGCTCCTTGCCGCCGATGGCCAGGGTGTCGCTGATGCGCACGATACTCGGGTCCTTCTTGACTTCCTTGGACGCGAGCTTGTACGGCTGCAGGATCGGCACCACGCTTTCCACGCCGTGCATCGACTCAATCGACTGCAGTACGCTCTTGCCCCGCTCGTCGCCGACGGCGCCGATCACGTCTCTCGTGGTGCCGTGGATCACGTGGGGCATGTACCCCAATTCCTTGATCCTTTTTACGACCTCGTCCCTGTCCTTCTTGCCCGCTCCCGACTTCATGACCACGATCATCTTCGTTCCTCCTTGGTTTGTGCCCGAAAAACGAAAGGGCCGGGAGGATTACCCCCGGCCCTGTGTGCTCATAAAATCGGCTTAGAGACTTGAACGGGGGGGATCCTCTCCACCCCGGTTTTCGGTCTCTTGATTTAGTTTCCAGTCCCTAAACCATACCTCTACCGGGGCGACGGCTAAAGTAAAAGCCGTACCAAAAGTAAAAGTTAGCAAAGGTAAAATAGCTGGTCTGGATCATGGGTCCCCTTTTGACACTTTGCGCCATCTATGTCAAGAAAAAACTCGCCATACCGCGGTTCAAGTTGTTTGACAATTATTGACCTTTCCGTTAATTTGACGCCAATGCACGAATGGCTCGCCAATTACGGCTACTTCTCGCTGTTTCTCCTGAGCTTCCTCGCCTCGACGTTGATTCCGCTCGGCTCGGAGTGGCTATTGGTCGCCATGCTCATTTCCAAAAGCGAGCCGTGGCTCGTGGTGACGGTGGCTACGGCGGGCAACTACCTCGGGGCACTCACCACTTACTGGATCGGTCTTTACGGCGGCGAATTTCTGAAGAAACGGTTGCTGCGCATGGACGAAACGAGCACGGCACGGGCAGAGAAATTCTACGCCCGCTTCGGCTCCTACTCCCTGTTTCTCAGTTTCCTTCCGGTAATCGGCGATCCCCTCTGCCTGGTAGGCGGCGTGTTGCGCGTTCGCTTCGTGCGTTTTTCCCTGCTGGTCGCCTCGGGCAAACTCGCCCGCTATATGGCGGTCGCCTGGGGGACGTTGCAGGCTATGAGCTGAAGGCTCAGGGCAAAAGGAAACCTCTGTACATATGATGAAATTCTCCAAGATCGTCCTTCCCAACGGGCTGCGCCTGGTATCGGTGGAAATGCCGCACCTGCACAGCGCCGAGATCGCCGTCTACCTGAAGGCGGGAGGGCGTAACGACGGCTCCGGGAAGGCGGGGATCTCCCACTTTCTCGAGCACATGCTTTTTCGCGGCACCGACGAGTTCGCCACCAACCTTGAGCTTGAGATCGCCTTCGAGGCGATAGGCGGCAACGTCAACGCAGCGACCGACGAGGAGACGACCTGCTACTTCTCGCGGGTGCATCCCGGTGCCATTGCGGAAGGCGTGCGGCTTCTCTCTTCGATGCTATTGCGCCCTACCCTGCAGGGGATGGAGCTGGAAAAGCGCATCATCACCGAGGAGGCGCTGGAAGACATCAACGAGCGCGGCGAGGAGACCAATCCGAGCAACCTCTGCAGCCGTCTGATGTGGCCCGGGCACCCGCTGGGGAACCCCACCATAGGCTACCTGGACACGATCAAGGGTCTGACCGAGGAGGACCTGCGGCAGCACTTGGCCCAGTGGTACGTCCCCGGCAACGCGCTGATCGTCGCCGCCGGCAGACACGACGCCGAGCGCTTCTTCGCCGCCTGCCGTGAACATTTCGCGGGCTGGCAGGCAGTTTCGCCCCCTCCGCCGGTGCCGGTTGCGATCGAGCAGAAAGAGCCGCAGTCGCTGTTCGTCAAGGATTCGGACAGCCAGGTGAACCTGCAGATCACCTTCCGCGGCTTTTCCCGGCCCGACCCCCGCATCATGCCCCTGCGGCTGATACGCCGCATTCTCTGCGGCGGCGGCAGCTCCCGGCTGCATCTGACGCTGAGGGAGAAACTGGGCATCGTCTATTCGGTCGACGCATCGCTCTCCGCCTATGAGGAAACCGGCGGCTTCTCCATAGAGCTTGCCACCTCCCCGGACAACCTGGTGCTGGCGGTCGACGAGGTATTGAAAGAGGTGTACGGCCTGGCTTGTGAGGCGATTTCGCCGGCCGAACTCGACCGGGTGAAGGAAGGGTACTTCTACGACCTGGAGTACAGCAGCGACTCCACCTACGAGATGCAGGTGCGCTACGGCTGGGGCGAATTGATGAGTCTGGTGCGGTCGATCGAAGATGACCGGAGCGAAGCGGCAGCGCTGACGCCCGACGACATCCGGGAAACGGCCCGCACCCTCTTCGCGCCGCACAACCTGAACCTGATTGCGGTAGGCCCCTGGAAGGCCCCGGCGCGCAAGGCTGTGGAGAAACGGATCAAGGAATACCGCAAGAACTGGCAGTAAAAAAACCTGAAAGCATTACCACAAAGGACACAGAGGTACTCAGAGGGCTCAGAGGAAAACTGAACATAATTCGGTTGTCATCCTGAACGCCGTGAAGGATCTGCTTTTGAAGCACAGCAGATGCTTCGCTTCGCTCAGCATGACAGGTTTGGACAAGCAGATAAAAACTTGTTGGTATAACTTGTCGTTTATAGATTCATTACGTTTTGCTCTGTGTCCTCCGTGAACCTCTGAGTCCCCTGTGGTAAAGCTTTGCTTAGTATTTCAAGTTTTGGAGACCGAATGACGACTGCAATTTTACTTTTGGCTCATGGCAGCAGGATCGCCGAAGCAAACGACGCGGCGCGCGAGATCGCGGCACGCGTGAAGAGTCTGACCGACTTCGAGATCGTCGAGGTCGCCTTCCGGGAACAACACCTCCCCAACATTCAGCAGGGGGTGGACAATTGCGTCTCCAAGGGAGCAAAACGCATCCTTTTGGTGCCGTACTTCCTGTACCTGGGCGCCCATGTGCTTGAGGACCTTCCCGAAGAACTGGAGCAGGCCCGCGAGCGCTACCCGGGCGTGGAAATGCTGCTCGGCAAGCACCTCGGGGTGCATGACAAGCTCGCCGAACTGGTCGTGGAAAGGATCGCCGAAAGCTTCACCGAAGCGAGGTGGCACTGATGTCGGTGCATCTGCGCCCCGAAGAGATCGAAGCGGAGTCGTTCAGGATCATCGAGCACGAATTGGGTGCTCACGACTGGTCTTCGCGGCAGTGGCCCGTGGTCAGGCGCGCCATCCACACCAGCGCCGACTTCGAATACGCCAAGTCGATGGTCATCTCGCCGGGCGCCATCGTATCGGGTATCGCCGCGCTCAAGGCCGGCTGCGGCATCGTCACCGACACCACCATGGTGATCGCCGGCATGAGCAAGGATAAGCTCGCCGCCTTCGGCGCAAAAGCCGCCTGTTTCGTGGCGGACCCGGAAGTCGCCAAGGAAGCGAAAGCCCGGGGAATCACCCGCTCGATCCTCGCCATGCGCAAGGGGGCGCGCGATGCCGCCAACGGCATCTTCGTGATAGGCAACGCACCGACCGCCCTCTTCGAGCTGATGAGGCTGATCAGGGAGGAAGGGATAGCCCCCAAACTGGTGGTGGGATTGCCGGTCGGTTTCGTCGGCGCCGCCGAAAGCAAGCAGGCGCTGCTGGAACTGGCACGCGAGTTTCCCGAACTCCCCTTCATCACCAACGTCGGACGCAAGGGCGGCTCCAACGTCGCCGCGGCCGTGATGAACGCCATACTGATTCAGGCGGTATAGTCCCAAAACATGCGATCTCCTTGGAGAGATTGATGACCGGAAAACATCTCAAATACGGCTACACGACCGGTGCCTGCGCAGCTGCCTCCGTGAAGGGCGCGGCCCAGATGCTGCGCGACCAGACGTTCGTCGACGAGGTGGAACTCAACCTCCCCTGCGGTCAGTCGGCCCGGTTCGCCATTCGCGGCGGCGTGCTGCGTGACAACACCGCATCCTGCTACGTCGTCAAGGACGCCGGCGACGATCCCGACGTCACCAACGGCGCAGAGATCCACGCCACCGTCCGGATCGACCTCTTCACCAAGCGCCACATCGTCATCGAGGGGGGGACCGGCATCGGCAGGGTAACCAAGCCGGGGCTCGCCGTCCCGGTCGGGGAATGGGCCATCAACCCGGTACCGCGCCGGATGATCATGGAAGTGGTGAAGGAGGTGTTCGCGGTCCGCTGCATCCCGGCGACGCTCACCTTCACCCTCAGCATCCCCAACGGCGAGGAACTGGCCAAGAAGACCCTCAACGAGCGGCTCGGTATCCTGGGCGGGCTCTCCATCCTCGGCACCAGCGGGCTGGTCAAGCCGATCTCCACCAAGGCCTGGACCGACACCATCGACGCCAGTATCGACGTGGCGCTCGCCTGCGGCTGCCGCGCCGTGGTACTCTCCACCGGCAGGACCTCGGAAATGGCTGTCCAGAAGCGGCTCGCCCCCAACGGGGAACTTGGCGAAGAGGCGTTCGTGATGATGGGCGACCACGTCGGCTACGCCCTGAAAAGCTGCGCCGCCAAGCACGTGCCTCAGGTGGTGGTTGCCGGGCAGTTCGCCAAGCTGGTGAAGATCGCCTGCGGCCACGAGCAGACCCACGTCACCTCGTCCGAGCTCGACCTGCGTACGGTCGCCGAGTGGCTGAAGGAGGTGCCGGAACTTGCCTGTTTCGAGCAGACCTCGCAACGTGCGAACACCGCCCGGCACCTTTTGGAAGCTTCGGAGTATAACCGCGGGCTTATTGAGCTTGTGTGCAACAAGGCGCTTGAGACCTGCGCCGCCTGCGCCCCCGGCCTTGCCGTCCGCGTCTTCCTGGCCGGTTACCAGGGGGAGATGCTGTATCTAACCGATTGAGTTTTCAAGGAGCTTTCAACATGCCAGCACAAATGATCTATCTGGTGGGTGCCGGGATCGAAGGATGGGAGGGATTCGGCAAGCAGGCCCTGGAGGTGATCGACCAGGCCGAGGTGCTGATTGGCGCCAAGCGGCTGTTGGAGTTCTTCCCCAAATTCCAGGGCGAAAAACGCCTGCTCGAAGACCTCTCCATCATGCTGGATTACCTGAAGAGCACCGAGAAGCGCACCGTGGTGCTCGGCTCCGGCGACCCCAACTTCTTCGGGGTGGGACGCTTCCTGCTCCGTAACCTTCCCAAGGAGCGGGTGGAGATCTACCCCAACGTCACCAGCGTGCAATACGCCTTCGCCCGCATCAAGGAGCCGTGGGACGACGCCACCTTCGTCTCGGTACACGGCCGCGGGCTGAAGCCGGCACTGGACCGGATCATCGCCTCCGAAAAGATCGCGATTCTTACCGACAACACCAACACCCCGTCGGTCATCGCCCGCGAGTTGATCGGCCGCGGCGCCGAGGGGTACGACGCTTGGCTGTGCGAGGACCTGGGGCTTCCCACCGAGAAGTTCACCAAGACCGACGTGCGCGGTTTGGTCGGCATCGGCAGCTCGCCGCTCAACATCCTGATCCTGATCAAGACCTGGGAGCCGAACCTGCGGAATTACCCGATGATCGGCATCCGCGACGAGGAATTCGCCACCGCCAAGAAGCTGATCACCAAGGAAGAGGTGCGGGCGGTGACGCTCGGCAAGCTGCAGTTGCAGGACGATCTGGTGATGTGGGATATCGGCGCCGGCAGCGGTTCGGTCTCCATCGAGGCGGGAAACCTGATGCCCAACGGCCGCATCTACGCACTGGAAAAGAACGCCCAGTACATAAGTTTCCTCAAGGAAAACCTGAAGAAGTTCGTGGCGCGCAACGTGCTCCTCGTGGAGGCGAACGCTCCCGACGGGCTGGAGGATCTGCCCGATCCCGACCGCGTCTTTATCGGCGGCTCCGGCGGACTTCTGGAAGAGATCATCGACGCGGTGGACAAGCGGCTGAAGCCGGACGGGTTCATCGTGCTGAACGCGGTAACCCTCGACACCCTCACCAAGTCCGTGGAATTCCTGGAAGATCATGGCTACACGGTGGAGGTGACCTGCGTCAACATAGCGAAGACCCGCAGCCTCTCCGACTACAAGATGTTCACCGCCCATAACCCGATCTACGTGATCGTGGCCTGGAAAGGGGAGGAGTAGTGGCAGTTGTTTATGCAGTTGGCGTTGGTCCGGGCGATCCGGAGCTTTTGACCAGGAAGGCGGAGCGGATACTGCGGAGCGTGGACGTGATCTGCGCCCCGACCGGCGCCGCGGAATCCGACAGTTACGCGCTTTCCATCGTCGAGCAGTTCATCGACCGCAGCCGCCAGGAGGTGCTGATCCAGCTCTTCCCGATGCGCAAGGACCAAAAGGGGCTCGATCCATTCTGGGAAGGTGCGGCCGATCAGGTGGCGCAGCGTATCGCGCAGGGAAAGAACGTCGCCTTCATAACCATCGGCGACCCGTTCCTCTACTCGACCTACCTCTACATCCACAGGATTTTCCTCGCCAAGTATCCCGAGATTACCATCGAGGTGGTTCCCGGCGTCTCCAGCATCCTCGCCTCTTCCGCCGCCTCCGGCGTACCGCTGGGGCTTGCCAGCGAGCGGATCGCCATCCTGCCCGCCGTCTACGAAAGCGACGAACTGAAGCGGACCATGGAAGAGTTCGACACCGTGGTACTGATGAAGGTAAGCCGGGTCTTCGACCGGGTCTACGCGGTATTGAAGGAGCTCGGCCGCGAGCGGTTTTCCGTGTTCGTGCGCCGGGTCGGCTCCGCGGAGGAGGAGGTGCAGTTCGACCTCGAGTCGCTGCTCGGTAAGAAACTCGACTATCTCTCCATGCTGATCGTGAGGAAGACGCAACTGTAGGGTGGGCAGCCCTCTGCCCAGCATTCCGACTGCGAAGGGACCGCGTGGGCACGGGGTGCCCACCCTACTGGCTCGCGAAGGTGAACATACCGTGAACATAGAAAAAATACATTTCGTCGGCGCCGGCCCGGGCGATGCCGAACTGATCACCGTGAAGGGTGCGCGGCTTTTGAAAGAGGCGGACGTCATCGTCTACGCCGGCAGCCTGGTGGATCGCGAGCTGGTGCGCACCTACGCCCCGGATGCGCGGGTGTTCGACTCCGCCGGCATGACGCTGGAGGAGACCACCACCGCACTCTCGCAGGCAGCTCTCAACGGGAAGAAGGCCGTCCGCCTGCACACGGGCGACCCCTCGATCTACGGCGCCATCCAGGAGCAGATGGTGGAACTTGACCTGCTCGGCCTGGAGTACGAGGTGGTGCCGGGGGTGACCAGCGCCTTTGCCGCCGCTGCCACCCTGAAGCAGGAATTGACCCTCCCCGAGGTTTCCCAGACGGTGATCATCACCCGCCTGGCGGGCAGGACGCCGGTGCCCGACCGCGAACGGCTTTCCGAGATCGCCAGGATCGGCGCCACCCTGGTCGTCTACCTTTCGGTCTCCATGATAGAGAAGGTGGTTGCGGAACTGCTGCGGGGAGCCTACACCCCTTCGACACGGGTGGCGGTAGTCGCCAAGGCCTCCTGGCCCGACGAACAGGTGGTGGAAGGGACGCTGGCCGACATCGCCGGCAAGGTTAAGGAGGCCGGCATCGCCAAGCAGGCACTGATCCTGGTGGGAGACGTGCTGCGCGCCCGGGTCGAAGGAATGAAGGCGAAATCGCTCCTCTACGACAAAGGCTTCACCCACGGCTGCCGCGAAGGGATCGTCACCTAGGATCTTGCCCACTAATCTCCCCCCTCCCCTGGAGGGAGGGGTCAGGGGGTGGGGGTAACCTGCAGCTTGGAGAACGGATGCGCGTTGCCATCATCGCCATAACCGGCAACGGTGCCGGGGTCGGCGCGACCTTGCGGGACGGGCTGTCCGAGAGCACCCTGTTCGTGATCGACAAACATGCCTGCGCAGGTGCCGTGGCGTTCTCCGAGCGCGTACCCGAACTCGCCGCGGGGCTTTGGCCCGACTACGGCGGTTTCGTCTTCCTCATGGCTACCGGCATCGTGGTGCGCAGCATTGCACCTTTGCTCAAGGCCAAGGACCAGGACCCCGCCGTCGTCGTCATGGACGATGCCGGCCGCTTCGCCATCTCCCTCGTCTCCGGACACCTGGGAGGCGCCAACGAGTTGGCTGCGCGCTGCAGCAATCTGACCGGCGCAACGCCGGTGATCACCACTGCCACCGACGCCAACGGTCTTCCTTCCTTCGACATGCTTGCCAAGGAAAACGGCTGGGTCATCGACGATCTCTCCCGCGTGAAAACCCTCAACGCGCTCTTGCTGGAAGGAAAGGAAATCGCGGTGGTGGATCGCGGCACGGCGCTGCGCGACTACTTTGCCGGCAAGGGGAAGCTCTCCTTTCACGCCGATTTCGCCGGGGCAGTCATGAGCCAGGCGGCGGGCCAGGTGGTGGTGACCAACCGCATCCTTCCGCGCCGGCAGGTTTCCGAGCGTACCCTCGTGCTGCACCCGCGCAACCTCTGCCTCGGCATCGGCTGCAACCGCGGCACCTTGGCCTCCGAGATCGAATCGGTGGTGACGGAAAACCTGGAGCGCCTGTCGCTTTCGATCAAGAGCGTGCGATGCGTCGCCAGCGCGCAAGCCAAGGCGGACGAGGCTGGCCTCCTGGCCTTCGTGGAAAAATTCGGTTTCGAGCTGATCTGCTACGTGAGCGAGCAACTCAACGAAATTGAGGTGCCGTCCCCTCCCTCGGCCCACGCCGTCGCCGCCATCGGCGCCAAGGGGGTGGCCGAACCCGCTGCACTATTGGCCTCGGAGGGAGGGAGACTTTTGGTGCGCAAGATCAAGCAGGGGAACGTGACGCTGGCAATCGCGGAAACATGCAACCACGATCGGTGATTTACTGGCATCAAGTCTTCTTGTCATCTGACTGATACGATGTCTTACTGACGTACTATGAGCTTTTTAGATTGACGAAGTAGAGAGGTAATTCGATGTCCAAACTGTACGTCGTCGGTATCGGTCCCGGCGGACTGAATCATATGACCTTCGAGGCCCGCGAGGTGATCGAAAAGGCCGAGGTGGTGGTCGGCTACAAGACCTACCTCGAATTCATCGAGCCGCTTTTGGCCGGCAAGGAGGTCGTTTCCTCGGGGATGATGCGCGAGGTGGAGCGCTGTTCGCAGGCGCTGGAGATCGCGGCCACCGGGAAAGCGGTAGCGCTCGTTTCCAGCGGAGACGCCGGCATCTACGGCATGGCCGGCCTGGCGCTGGAACTCGCCGAGCCGACCGGCGAGCCTGCTGCCTCCCCCTATCCCGAGGTCGAGATCGTGATCGTGCCGGGTGTATCCGCTGTGCAGGCTGCCGCTTCGGTACTCGGCGCGCCGCTCATGCACGACTTCGCCGTCATCTCGCTCTCCGACCTGATGACGCCGCTGGACACCATCCGCGAACGGCTGAAAGCCGCCGCCAAGGCCGACTTCGTGGTCGCCCTCTACAACCCGCGCAGCAAGGGGCGCGTCACCCAGATCCAAGAGGCCGCCGACATCCTGATCAAGGCCCGCGGCGAGGTGGTGCCGGTCGGCATCGTCCGCAACGCCTGCCGCGACGGCGAGGAATGCGTCGTCACCACCCTGGGCGACATGCTTTCCCACCCCATCGACATGTTCGCCATCGTCATCATCGGCAACTCAAGCACCCGCTTTGCCAGCAACGGCCGGATCGTCACGCCGCGCGGCTACGCCAACCGAGCGGGCGCCCGCACGCGGGCCGAGGCCGCCGGAGCAGACACCGAGGCCTGTTCGACCGCACTCTCCGGCCCGCCCCGCGCCGTCATGTTCTGCGGTACCGGCTCCGACGTCGGCAAGTCGGTACTCACCGCCGGTTTCTGCCGCCTCCTCGCCCAGCGCGGCATCTCCGTGGCACCGTTCAAGTCGCAGAACATGGCGCTCAACTCCGCCGTAACGCCCGAGGGGGGCGAGATCGGCCGCGCCCAAAGCGTGCAGGCACAGGCCTGCCGCATCGAGCCGCACACCGACATGAACCCGGTCCTTCTGAAACCCAACTCCGACACCGGCAGCCAGGTGATCGTGCAGGGTAACGTGGTGGGCAACATGGGGGTCATGGAATACAACGCCTACAAGCCCGAGGCATTCGAGAAGGTGAGGGAAAGTTTCCTGCGCTTGCAGGAGCAGTTCTCGTTCATCGTCATGGAGGGAGCCGGGAGCATCGCCGAGATCAACCTGCGCGCCCACGACATCGCCAACCTGAAGGTAGCCGCCATGGCAGGCGCGCCGGCCATCCTGATCGCCGACATCGACCGCGGCGGCGTCTTCGCCCAGATCGTCGGCACGCTGGAGCTTTTGACTCCCGAAGAGAAGGCGCTCGTGAAGGGCGTGATCATCAACAAGTTCCGCGGCGACGTCTCGCTGCTCAAGCCTGGCATCGACTTCGTCGAGGAGCGCACCGGCGTTCCCGTTTTGGGCGTCGTCCCTTGGATGGCTGGAATCTCCATTCCCGAAGAAGACAGCGTCGCGCTGCAGAAAAAGATGCGTCCAGTGCCGCCGCCGATCGAAGACGGCGCCAAACTGCGGGTGGGCGTGGTCCGGCTGCGCCGGATCTCCAACTACACGGACTTCAGCGCCCTGGAACAGGAACCGGACGTCTCGCTCTACTACCTCGACCTGCCGCAGCAGATCGACTCCATGGACCTGCTGATCCTGCCCGGCACCAAGTCCACCCTCGCCGATCTCGCCGAATTGCGGCAAACCGGCATGCTCCGCGCCATCCTTGGCTTCCGCGGACCGATCGCCGGGGTCTGCGGCGGCTACCAGATGTTGGGCACGAGGTTACTCGATCCGCACCAGGTCGAGTCGGGCATCACCCACACGGACGGGCTCGGGCTTTTGGACGTCGCCACCACCATGCTGCGCGATAAGCAGACCCACCTGGCCGAGGCACAGCTTTTGGCAGCCGGACAGGAACTGGCACCGGGGTGCGTCTCGCGGGTCAACGGCTACGAAATCCATATGGGCGAGACCGTGCTCGGTCCAGACGCCAAGCCGTTTGCCGTGCTGCGCAAACGCTCGGGCGACGCCACGGCCATCACCGACGGCGCGGTCTCCCGCGACGGACGCGTGTTCGGCAGCTACCTGCACGGCATCTTCGACAACGGCTCATTCCGCACCGCGTACCTCAACCGTCTGCGCCGGGAGAAGGGCCTGCCGGAGCAGGAGGAAACGGCCGCCAACGCCGATCCGTTCGACGAGCTCGCCGCCCACATCGAGCGGCACCTCGACCTGAATCGGGTGCTCGCGATCTGCGGACTGACCTGACCGATGTCCCTGCGCCTCGTGCAGCCAGACATCGTGCTGGTCCTGGCCGCAGTGCTCCTCGACCTGGTGCTGGGCGATCCGCGGGCGCTCCCCCATCCGGTGGTCGCCATAGGAGGGCTGATCTCCCGGCTGGAGGGCCTGCTGCGGCGCGTGTTCGGCAGCGGCCGCACGGCCGGCGTCCTGTTGCTCGTGCTTACGGTCGCCACCACCTACGGGGCTTCCTTGCTGTTTTTAAGGGCGGGGAGGATGATCTCGCCTGCCGCCGGCTTTATCGCCGGGCTCTACCTCGCCTGGGTTTCGCTGGCCGCACGTTCCCTGCACGCGGAATCGGCAAAGGTTGCGGCGGCGCTTGAGCGCGAGGACCTGGAGGGCTCCCGCATCGCCCTCTCCTACATCGTCGGGCGGGAGACTGCCCAGCTCGACGAACCGGAGATCCTGCGGGGGGCGGTTGAGACGGTGGCCGAGAATACCGGCGACGGGGTGATCGCACCGCTTTTTTTCCTGCTGCTCGGCGGCCCCGCGCTCGCCATCGCCTACAAGGCGGTGAACACCCTCGATTCCATGGTCGGCTACAAGAACGAGCGTTACCTCGATTTCGGCTGGGCGTCCGCGCGCTTCGACGACCTGGCGAATTACCTCCCGGCACGGCTGACAGGCGTGCTGATGGTGCTGTCCGCTCCGCTCTGCGGGCTCAGCGGTAGCGGGGCCTGGCGCATCCTGCGCCGCGACTGCCGCAACCACGCCTCCCCCAACAGCGGCTTTCCCGAGGCGGCGGCGGCCGGCGCGCTTAAGGTCAGGCTCGGCGGCGCCAACCGCTACTTCGGCCGCCTCGTCGAGAAACCCGGCATCGGCGATCCGCTGCAACCGCTGTCCCTCGCCTCCTATCGGGGCGTGGTGCGGCTCATGTACTGTTCCGAGGCGCTGTTGCTCCTCGCCTGGCTCGTCTTTCGGGCGACCTTGAACCGGTAAGGGTGTCATATGTCAACCGCTCATGAACATGGCGGCAACGTCTTTGCCATAGCCAGAAGCCTCGGCATCGAGCCTGAGAGCCTGGTGGACTTTTCCGCCAGCATCAATCCGCTCGGCATGGCGCCCGGGGTGCGCGAGGCGCTGGCCGGCAGCGTGGACCGGCTGCTGCACTACCCCGACAAGCACGCAGCCGAGTTGAAGGAGCAGTTGGCCGCCTATCACGGGGTTGCCGCCGCGGAAATCGCCGTGGCCAACGGCTCGACCGAGCTGATCCACCTGATGCCGCGGCTGGTTAACGGCAAGAAGGGACTCATCGTCGCGCCTGCCTTTGCCGAATACGCGCTGGCGCTGGAACGGGCGGGATGGGAAATCGACTACTTCACCCTTGAGCAGGGTGACGACTTTTCTCTCTGCGTGCCGAGGCTCGCCGCAAAGCTTGCCGAGGGGTATGACCTGCTTTTCGTCTGCAACCCCGGCAATCCAACCGGAGCCCTCATTCCGCATCGGGACATCGAACAGATCGTCGGGCACTGCCGCGAACAGGAAGTGTTCCTGGTGCTGGACGAGGCGTTCGTCGACTTCTGCGAGGAGAAGTCCGCCAAGCAGTTGATCCGCCACACCCCGCATGCCGTGCTGCTTCGTTCCATGACCAAGTTCTTCGCCATCCCGGGCTTGCGGCTTGGCTACGCCATCGGGACCGCCGAGACCATCGCGCGGATCGCCGCCCTGCAGGATCCCTGGAGCGTGAACACGGCAGCCCAGGTGGCGGGGATCGCCTCGGTAAGCGCCGCCGACTACTGCCTTCGCACCAGGAGCTATGTGCGCGAGGAGCGGGAGAGGCTGGCGGCGGGCATCGCCTCTTTGGGCTCCTTCCGGGTCTACCCGTCGCACGCCAATTACCTGCTGGTCGAGATTGGAAGCGGCATGACCGCCGCGGATCTCCGGGCCGCCTTGCTGCCGCAGCGGCTGCTGATCCGCGACTGCAGTAATTTCCAGGGGCTTAACCCGCGGTTTTTCCGGATCGCGGTGCGGCTGAAAGAGGAAAACGACCGGCTATTGCAGCAGTTGCAGCTTTTCCCGTCATCCTGAGCGGCAGCGAAGGATCTGCTGTTCACCCAAAATCAGAAGCAGATCCTTCGCTGCGCTCAGGATGACATGCCAGTCGTTTCCCTCCTCCTTTACTTCCTGTTCACCTGATTTCCACTTGACTTTACCGCCCTTCCCGTTATCCTAAAGCGAATTCATTTCCATTTAGGGGGATGTATGAAGCAGGGGCACGCCTCGGCGCTGAAGGCCGCCAACATGAAGGCCACGCCGAAACGGCTGGCCATTTTGGAGATGCTGGACGGAGCTACCGGCTACGCAAGCCCGGAAGAGCTCTGGAAGCGGCTGCGCGTCCGGTTCGACCGGCTCGGCCTGCCGACGGTCTACCGAAACCTCGAGGAACTTGCCGCAAGCGGCGTCGTCACCAAGGTCATCCATCCCAACCGGCAGCTCTACTACTATTTCTGCCGCAACCGCGAACACCACCACCATTTCGTCTGCCTCTCCTGCCGCAAGGTGGAAGACCTACCCGCCTGCGGGCTGGAAGCGCTGGAGCGCGAGGTGAGCGAGAAGAACGGGGGCAAGGTGCTCTCCCACATCCTGCAGTTGAACGGTCTCTGCGGCGGCTGCGCCCAGAATGGAGTCACACCATGAAATGGCTGATCGGCACTCTACTTGCCCTGCTGCTGGTGGCACCCGGGTGTAAACCGCAGGAGCGGCCCGACGGCAAGCTCCAGGTGGTCACCACCCTCTTCCCGCTTTACGATTTCGCCAAGCGGATCGGCGGCGACCAGGCAAAGGTCACCTTGCTGCTGCCGCCGGGGGTCGAACCGCACAGCTTCGAACCGCGTCCGGAGGATATCGTGCGCGTCAACCACGCCGACGTCTTCGTCTATACGAACCCGTACATGGAGCCGTGGGCGGCCAACATCCTGTCCGGAGTCGACAAGGGGAAAGTCGCCATCGTCGAGGGTGGCAAGGGCATCCCGCTCCTCCCCGCTCCGAAGGGGGACGAGGACGAGCACTCCGGGGAGCACGAGCACCACCACGGCGGCATGGACCCGCACATCTGGCTCGACTTCCAGAACGCCCGCACCATCGCCGGCAACATCCTGGCTGCCTACGTGGCACGCGACCCGGCGCACAAGGACTACTACCGGCAGAACGCGGCCGGGCTCGACCGCGACCTGGCCGCGCTGGACCAGAAATATAAGGAAACGCTGGCACGCTGCCCGAAGAAGGTCTTCCTGCACGGCGGCCACTACGCCTTCGGCTACCTCGCCCGGCGCTACGGCCTCACCTACCTCTCCGCCACGGCGGTGAATGCCGACGCGGAGCCGACGCCTGCGAAACTCGCGCAGCTGGTGAAGCTGATGCGCAGCGAAAAACTGCACTACGTCTATACCGAGGAGCTTTTGAGCCCGAAGATCGCCGAAACCATCGCGCGTGAAACCGGCGCGCAGGTGCTGACGCTCAGGGCCGCGCACAACCTCACCAGGGACGAGTTCCAGCGCGGGGTAACCTTCCTCTCGCTGATGGAGGACAACCTCCGCAACCTTAAGCAGGGACTTCAATGAACGCGCCGATCCTCTCGATAAAAAACCTCTGTGCCGGCTACCGTGGCACCGAGGCGCTGCACGACGTCAGTTTCGACGTCCAGCCCGGCTCCTACATCGGCATCTGCGGTCCGAACGGTTCCGGCAAGAGCACGCTCGTCAAGGTAATCCTGGGGCTGCTCCCGCCGACCCGCGGCGAAGTCGCACTGCTCGGCACGCAGCAGACCGCTTTCAGGGACTGGCAGCGCATCGGCTACCTGCCGCAGGGGCTGCAGTTTTTCAACCCGCACTTTCCGGCGACGGTGAAGGAAGTGGTCCGGCTCGGGCGGCTGGCCGGCAAGAGATTTCCCAAGCGTTTCGACCGCGAGGACGCGCTGGCCGTGGAACGGACCATGGAATGGATGGGGATCTCGCACATAAAGGGATGCATGATCGGCGAGCTTTCCGGGGGCTTGAGGCAGCGGGCGCTGCTCGCCCGGGCGCTGGTGAACGAACCCGCCCTGCTGGTGATGGACGAGCCTACCACGGCGCTCGATCCCGAGACGCGGGAGAGCTTCTACCGGCTGATCTACGAGATGAACCGGGAGAAGCAGGTGACGGTGCTGCTCGTCACCCACGACACGGCTACCATCGGCGAATACGCCTCGCACCTGCTCTATCTCGACAAGCGGGTCATGTTCTACGGCAGTTTTGACGATTTTTGCGGGTCGGAGGAGATGACCGGGGTGTTCGGCGAGCATGCCCAGCATCTGGTCTGCCACCGGCACTGATCACGGAGGAATTAGGATTGACTCAGTTGGCTGAAATGTTGAGCTACGGCTTCATGCAGCGGGCGCTTTTAGGAGGATCGCTGGTCGCCATCCTCTGCTCGGTGCTCGGGGTGTTCCTGGTGTTGCGCCGGCTTTCGCTGATCGGCGACGGGCTCTCCCACGTCACCTTCGGCAGCGTCGCCATCGCCATGCTGTTCAGGCTGCAGTCGGTCTACCTGATGCTCGCCATCGTGCCGCTGGTGATGGCCTCCTCGCTCGGCATCCTCAAGCTCGCCCAGCGCGCCCGCATCTACGGCGACGCCGCCATCGGCATCGTCTCGGCGCTCGGCATCGCCGTCGGCGTCATGCTCGCCAGCGTCGCCGGCGGCTTCAACGTCGATCTCTTCAGCTACCTGTTCGGCAACATCCTCTCCATCAGCGCCGGCGAACTCGGCATAGCCGCCCTGCTCTTCACCGTCGTGCTCTTAGGCGTCGCCGTCTTCTACAACGACCTGTTCGCCTCCACCTTCGACGAGGAACTGGCCAAGACTTCCGGCATCGACACCGAGCGCATAAACGGCGTGCTGGTGCTTTTGACCGCCCTGACGGTGGTGCTCGCCATGAAGGTGGTGGGGATCATGCTGATCTCGGCACTTTTGATCCTGCCGGCGGTCTCCGCGCTGCAGATCGCCAAGGGTTTCAAGACCGCCATCGTCTGCGCCGCCGTGATCGGCGTCTTAACCGTCGTCGTCGGCATCACCGTCTCCTTCCTGGCCAACGTCCCCACCGGCGCCACCATCGTCCTCATCAACTTCGTCGTCTTCTTCCTGGCTTTCGCCGCCCGGGGTATCTTCAGGCGGTAGCCCTCTCCCCAGCCTGCCCGTCAGAGGTACGGCGAGAAGAGCTTGGCGGCGCCGTCGCGGATCTTCATCGGCAGGCTGCGGCCGTCGACTTCCTCGAGGGTGATTTCGCGCGAGGCGGCCACGGCTCTGGCGCAGTGCTCTTCCAGGGTACGGGCGAAGCCAAGATCGTAGACTTCCAGGTCGAGCTCGAAATTGAGCCTGAAGCTCCTCGGGTCGAGATTGGCGCTGCCGATCAGGCTCCAGCTGGCATCCACCACCATGAATTTGGTGTGGACGAAGGGGGGAGGCTGGGCGAAGATCCTGATCCCCTGTTGCAAAAGCTCCCACAGGTAGGATCGGCAGGCCCACTGTACGAAGGGGAGGTTGTTCAGTTCGGGGAGCACCAGGGTCACCTTCACCCCGCGCAGCGCCGCCGTCACCAGCGCCGAGATCAGCGGCCGGTCCGGGATGAAGTAGGGGGTGGCGATGACGACCTCTTTCCGGGCGCAGGAAAGGGCGCCGAGGATGATCCAGTGCAGTTTGCGGAACTCCTTGTCGGGTCCGTCGCTCACCGCCCGCACCAAGGCTTTACCAGTCGGCGGCAGCTTGGGAAAAAAGCGGCCGTCGCTCAACTGCTCGCCGGTGGCGAAACGCCAGTCTTCCAGGAAGGTCCACTGCAGGTCGGCCACCGCCGGACCGGTGACCTGGAAATGCAGGTCCTTCACCACCGGCGGCGGCCCCTGTATCAGATGACGGCTGCCGATGTTCATGCCGCCGGTGAAGCCTAACTTGCCGTCCACCACCAGGATCTTGCGGTGGTTTCTCAGGTTCAGGTACCCTCCCGGCCTCAGCGGCAGGAAGGTGCTGAACTTCACCGGCGATCCCCTGAAAAGCTCTCCCACCCGCGGCCGACTGTACTTCTCCCCCAGGCTGTCCACGATCACCCGCACCTCGACGCCGCGGTCGGCCGCCCTGGCCAGGGCAGTGACGAACTTCTTGCCGGTATCGTCCCCGTCGAAGATGTAGGTGCAGAGATTGATGGATGACGCGGCCGACTCGATGGCGGCCAGCATGACGGGATAGGCTTCTTCCCCGTTTTCCAGGGGCTCAAGGCAGTTGCCCGGCCACAGGTCGGTGCTCACCACCCGGTCGGACAGGCTGCGCAGTTCCTTCAGGTAGGAAAGCTCCGGCGGCAGCGGCGCAGGAGCGGCGTTTTCCGTCCCTTCCGTCAGCGCCTCCCGGCGCCGGCCGTCGGCGGGCTCTTTTTGCCAGCGCCGCGCCCGGCTCTGAATCCTGTTTACCCCCATGCCCCAATACAGAAGCGGCCCCACCAGCGGCACGGTCAGGGCAACCAGAATCCAGCCGAGGGCCGAGCGTGGGTCGCGCTTGTTGATCAGCGCGTGCCCGGCCGCCCACACGGCCAGCACTCCCAGGATCACGATGAGCAGAGCGCACAGAAGGTGGTGCAAGGTTCCTCCGGAAGAAGTTAGCTTCGGCTGATAACGGCTACCCAACCTTAAGCCGGCACCATACAATATTTTGGGTGGGTTGTGCCAGATTTTTGCACAGGCCCGCAGCGGGTAACCGGACCGCACGAAAAAGGGGCGGCACCTTAGCCGCCCCTTACCTGGTCAAGCACCCGCCAAGGCCGCTGCCCTGCGGCTTACAGCAAGGTGAAAGGCTTAGCCCGTTTGGTCCATTCGTTGCCGGGGTAGGTGGCAGCCAGTTGTCGGTAGGCGTCCTTCAACGCCTCGGCGGCGTGGCTCGATTTGTAGCGCGCCACCCCGCGCAGGTACACGGCCTCGGGCGCCGAGGCGCTGTCCGGGTAGCCGTTCAAAAGGGTGTTGAGCTGGATGCCGGCCTCGTTGAACTGGTCCTGGTCGAAGCTCACCTTTCCCATGCCGAGCAAAAGCCAGGCGACCATCTCCTCAGGCGGCAGGAAACCCACGGTGCGCTGGTGCTCCTTGCCGTAGTAGTCGAGCACGATCAAGGTCGGCGTCCAGACGACCCGAAAATCTGCGGCCAGCGATTTGGCCCCGACGGGGACGCGCATGGCCACCATGCGGTCGATGATGAAATTGGAGACCTCCAGCTCCTGGTAGGTAACGACGTCAAGCTGCTGGCAGCCGATGCACTCGGTGCTGAAGAACTCCAGCAGCACCGGTTTCTGCTCCGCTTTTCCTCTGGCAAGTGCCTTGCCGATATCGGATTCCCACTCGATCATGATCAAAACCTCCATGCCTGATGAAACGACGATTATCAAGCCTAGCGCTCCATTCCATGGTGTCAAGTCCTGTAATGGCTTGCAGTTTTTGACGAAATGCCTATAATGCAAGGCTACTTCTCCCCCCCCCACCCACACGCATGAGAGGAAGTGCTTTGTCCACCAGAAATCCGCGTCGCGCCGCCTTCGACATACTGCTCCGCATCGAGAAAGAAAAATCGTTCGCCGACATCCTGATCGACCACGAGCTTTCCAAGGAGCTTATCAAAGGTGCCGATCGGGGCCTTTTGACCGAACTCGTCTACGGCGTGCTGCGCCGGCAGGCGACCCTGGACCACATCATGGGGCAGTTCTCCAGCCAACGGCCGGAGAAACTCGAGCATTACGTCCGCCTCCTTTTGCGCCTGGGGCTCTACCAGTGTTTCTTCCTCGACCGGGTGCCGGTATCGGCCGCGGTGAACGAGACGGTGAACCTGGCCAAGGATTTGACGCCGCGCGCTGCCGGCTTCGTCAACGCCGTGCTGCGCAACGCCGACCGCGGCCGGGAAGACATCAGCTATCCCGACCGCGCGCTGCAGCCGGTGCAGTACCTGGCCGCGCGCTATTCCCATCCCGCATGGCTCGCCGGCCAGTGGTGCGAGCAGCTGGGCGTGGACGCGGCGGAAGAACTCGCCGCAGCCATGGCCGATCCGCCTCCCTTTACCGTGCGGGCCAACACGCTGCGCATCACGCGCGACGCACTGGTCGCCCGGCTCACCGAGGAGGGGGTATCCTGCACCCCGACTGCCTGGTCGCCCGACGGCATCCGCCTCAACCAGTCCGGGTCCATAGGCAAGCTCAACTCCTTCCGGGAAGGGCTCTTCACCGTCCAGGACGAATCGTCGCAGCTGGCACCGCTCTTCCTGGAACCGGCCGAAGGTGAGCGGGTGCTGGACGCCTGTGCGGCCCCCGGCGGCAAGAGCACCCAGTTGGCGCAGCTCATCGGCGACAACGGGGAGATCTTCGCCTGCGACGTCAATCATAAGAAGCTGCGCCTGATCAAGGAGAGCTGTGACCGCCTCGGCATCGCCTCGGTGAAGACCTTCACCATGGACGCCACCATCCCGTCCAACCAGCTGAAGGGGACCGTCTTCCAGCGCATCCTGGTGGACGCGCCCTGCTCCGGGCTCGGGGTGATCCGGCGCAACCCCGAAGGAAAGTGGTGGAAATCGGCCGCCGACCTGCCGCAACTGGCCGCCACCCAGCTCAAGATACTGGAAAACCTGAGCAGCTACCTCGAACCGGCGGGAACGCTCGTCTACGCGACCTGTTCCACCAGCAGGGAGGAAAACGAGGCGGTGATCGACCTCTTCCTTGAGCGTCACCCGGAATACCGCACGGTCGACCTGAGGCCGCTCTTCCCCGCGCTCGCGCCACTTTTCACCGAGCGCGGCTTTTTTAGAAGCTGGCCGCATCGTGACGGCATGGACGGCTTCTTCGCCGCCCGCCTGCAACGAATTTCCCAGGAGAAACCATGAAAAAGATCGCCCCTTCCATCCTGTCCGCCGACTTCAGCCGTCTGGGCGAGGAGGTCAAGGCCATCGAGGCCGCCGGCGCCGATTACGTCCACGTGGACGTGATGGACGGCCGCTTCGTCCCGAACATCACCATAGGTCCCTTGGTGGTGGAGGCGGTGCGCAAGGTGACGCCGCTCCCCCTGGACGTGCACCTGATGATCGTCGAGCCGGAGAGGTACGTGGAGTCGTTTGCCAAGGCCGGCGCCGACATCATCGTCGTGCATGCCGAGGCCACGGTGCACCTGCACCGCGCCATCCAGATGATCCGCTCGCTCGGCAAGAAGGCCGGCGTCTCGCTCAACCCCTCCACGCCGCTCAACGTGCTCGATTACGTGCTGGAGGATCTCGACCTGGTGCTTTTGATGACGGTCAACCCAGGCTTCGGCGGCCAGTCCTTTATCGAGGCCTGCATTCCCAAGATCCAGGCGCTCAGGGGAATGATGGACAAGCGGGGGGTGGAGGCGGAACTCGAGGTGGACGGCGGGGTAAAGACCGACAACATCGGCCGCATCTCGCGCGCCGGCGCCGACGTCTTCGTTGCCGGCAGCGCCGTCTTCAACAGCCCCGACTACGCAGCGACCATCGCCGAACTGAAGAAGCGCGCCAAGGAGCCGGTGCTCTGAACGAACTGCAGGGGGTGATAGCGCCCGCCGAGGCGCCCGCTCCGCTGGAGCTGAAAGAACGGCTGAGAACTGCGCTCGCCGCGCGCATCCGTGTGCCGATGGCGGCAGGTCCCGTCCCCGCCGCCGTACTCCTGCCGCTTTTCATGAAGCAGGGGGAGTACCACCTGCTCTTCACCAAGCGGACCACCCAGCTCACCCACCACAGCGGCGAGATCTCCTTTCCCGGCGGCAGGCGCGACCCCGGCGACGGCAACAACACCGTCACCGCCCTGCGCGAGGCCTGGGAGGAAGTGGGGATCACCCCCTGCGACGTGGAGGTACTCGGCGAACTGGACGATTGTTTCTCCAAGCACAACTACCTGGTGACGCCGGTAGTCGGGGTCTTCCCCGCCGATTACCGGCTTACCGTCAACGAGCAGGAGATCGAAAGGATCATCGAGGTGCCGCTGTCGCACTTCGGCAAGCCGGGGGTGTACCGCCGAGAGGAATGGCTCTGGCAGGGAACGAAGCAGCCGATGTACTTCTACCGGCACGGCGAGGACGAGATCTGGGGATTGACGGGAAGGATCCTGAAGCAGTTTCTGGATATCGTCTACGGGGTGCAGGGGACGTCGGCGGAGTATCGTTCGGCGGACTATGGTTTCCGCCTGGGCCCGCTCGCCCGGTAACGGCCCCTAGCGTGCGCCGCAGCAGTGGGGGCCGAGCGGGCAGCCGTCACAGGCGGGTTTTTTGCGACAGTGCCTTTTGGAGTGTTCCACGATCAGGGCGTGGTATTCGTTGAACAGAGCCGTGTCAGCCGGCAGCGCCTCCATGAAGAAGGCGCGCACCCGCTCGTAGTCGTCCGTCTCCCGCAAAAGTCCCAGCCGGGAGAAAAGGCGCTTGGTATAGGCGTCGACCACGAAGGACGGCTTACCCCCCGCATAAAGCAGGATCGAATCACAGGTCTCCCGTCCGATCCCCCGCACCGCCAAAAGCTCCTCCCGCACAAGCCGCCAGTCCCCGGCGAACATCCCCTCCAGACTGCCGTAGCGCCGGTTTAACCAGTCGACGAACGCCTTCAGCCGCACGCTTTTCACGTTGAAGAAACCCGACGGGCGGATCAGTTCGGCCAGCCGCTCGTGCTCGACGGCAAGGAGCGCCTCCAGCGACAGCACCCCCGCGCCTTTCAGGTTGACGACGGCACGCTCCACGTTGAGCCAGTTGGTGTTTTGGGTGAGGATGGCACCGACGCAGACCTCGAAGGGGCTCTCTGCCGGCCACCAGTTGAGGGGGCCGTAGCGGGCAAGCAGCAGTTCGAAGATTTCCGGCACGGGGAAGGGGACTGGCTCCGCAGTTGCGTGTCCCCGTTTTTGGTTAGAGTTCCGCATCGCCCAGATGTTCGAGGAATTCGCGGGAGTAGCGGACGTAATTGCCGGCGGAGCGGCTCAGCCAGGCGATCTCGTCCGGGGTCAGGTCGCGCTTGAACTTGGCGGGGGCGCCCACCCACAAGGTGTGCGGCGGGATCACGGTCCCCTCGGTGACCAGCGCGCGGGCGCCCACCAAGGCACCCTTGCCGACCACGGCCTTGTCCATGATCATCGCCTGCATACCGACGAAGGCGCCGTCCTCGATGGTGCAGCCGTGCAGGGTGACGCTGTGCCCCACGGTGACGTCGTTGCCGATGATAAGCGGTGCGCCGGGATCGTCGGCGTGCTTCTTGTGGGTCACGTGCAGCATGGAGAGGTCCTGGATGTTGGTGCGGTCGCCGATGGTGATGAAGTTGACGTCGCCGCGCAGCACGCAGTTGTACCAGATGCTCGACTCCTCGCCGATGGTGACTTCGCCGATCACGACGGCCCCTTCGGCGACGAAGGCGGACTGAGCGATGCGGGGAGAAATGCCTTTGAAAGAACGGATCATGCGGTGGTGCTCCTGAATTGATTAGTCCCGCGGGATGGCGAGCATCCGGTCGAGGGCGCGCTTGGCCGGCACCCTGATCTCCTCGGGAACCTTTACCACGGGCTGCATGGTCTCAAGCGCGGACAGCACGTCTTCCAGGGAAGTGAGCTTCATGTTCGGGCAGACCAGCGCGGGCGAGGCCAGGATGAACTCCTTCTCCGGGTTCTCCCGCTTCAGCCGCCAGAGGATGCCGGCCTCGGTGCCGATGAGGAAGCGTTTGGCGGGGTTTTGCTTGCAGTAGTCGTACATGCCGGTCGTGGAACAGACGTGGTCCGCCAGGGCCACCACCACCGGGTTGCACTCCGGATGACAGACGAAGGGGGCATCGGGGTAGCGTTGCTTCAGTTCGCGCACCACCTCCGGGCGCAGCCGCTCGTGGGTGGGGCAGTAGCCGTCCCACAGGTGGAAGCGCTTCTTGGTAAAGCCGCCGACGTAGCGGCCGAGATTGCGGTCCGGGGCGAAGATGATCTCCTCCTCGGCGAGCGATTTCACCACCTTGACCGCATTGGCCGAGGTGCAGCAGACGTCGCTTTCCGCCTTGACGGCGGCCGAGGAGTTGACGTAGGTTACTACCGGTACGCCCGGCAGGGAGGCTTTCATATCCTTTAGCCCCTCCACGCTCACCATGTCCGCCATCGGGCAGCCGGCGTCGAGCCTCGGGAGCAGCACCGTTTTCTCCGGCGCCAGGATGGAGGCGGATTCGGCCATGAAGTGAACTCCGCAGAAAACGATCACCTCGGCGTCGGTCTTGGCGGCCTCTATGGACAGGGCCAGCGAATCGCCGGTGACGTCGGCGATCTCCTGCACCTCGTCGCGCATGTAATTATGGGCCAAAAGCACCGCCTTACGTTCCTTGAGCAGCGCCTTGATTTTCGCTTGTATCGACTGCTGAGTCATGTCCCTCACCACTATATGAGCCGCCTTCTTTGCCGGCTTTGATATCTGTGCAAACAGGCAGATAGTAGACAATGTGGCCGTTCATGTCAAACCCTTTGGTGTCCGGCTCGCCAAGCTTGACACTGTGGAGCAAAACCTCTATTATTTTCTCGGTACTTTCAGCCAAAACAGTGATTTTTACAGCGAGGTAAGAAGTTATGTTCGGAATTGGGATGCCCGAGTTGATTGTCATCATGGTCATCGCGCTCATCGTGATCGGGCCTCAGAAGCTTCCCGAGCTGGCGAAATCGCTGGGCAAGGGCCTGGCGGAATTCAAGAGAGCCACCGAGGACTTCAAGCAGAACATGGATGCGGAGGTCAGGAACGAGGAGCAGAAACTGGCGGAGACCAAGGTGCCTGGCGAGGAAGGGGTGCGACCCGCCGAGGAAAACAAGGCCCAGTCCGAGCCGGCGCAGAAGACGGTTTAAGCGGTAAACGAACAGCTAGGCAAAAGGCGGGAGCAACCCCGCCTTTTTTCATGCCGTGCGGCCATCAGCCGGGCGCGTCCTTTTCAGTTTTATTTCCAGCGGCACCTTCGGGGAGGCATGCCATGTTCGAGTGGTTGAAGAGGCAGCGCGTGGAGACCAGGGAATTTACCGACAACGCCGCAGCTTTCGCCCACGCCTGCTCGCTTGACTGGCAGCCGCTGATCGGCGCCGTACTGCCGGCTCTGGTCGAGGAAGAGGGAGCGCGCGGCGCGGAGGGGGAGCATCGCTTCCTGGTCAGCCTCGCCAGGCGCACGACCCCGCTCAAATTTTGGACCTGCACGCTCAAGGAAGCCTGCAAGTATCCCGAAGTAGGCGACCTGGTCGGCTTCCGTGTCGTCCTGATCGCCTCGGATCTCCCCGAAGATGCCAGCCTGATCGGCTACATCGCCTGCAAGCTCTCACCGGTGCTGAAACCGCGCAAGGGGTGGGCGATCGCCGAGAGCTACACTCCGAAAGACATCAAGCAGGACATCCACTTCTAGGTCCGGCCCACACCGCGTCGCTTGCGGTCACTCCCGTCCGCTGAACTTCAACTCCACGGGAACCGGTTGCGAATCCCAGGTGATCTCGGGGTAGAGGGACTTGTCGAGACGCAGATAGGTACCGTCCACGCCTGCCTCCGCCCACCAGCATTCCGCCCCCTTGACGGGGAGTTTGTCGAACAGGTAAAGGTCGTTGTTCTTGTCTCGGGTCAGGTACATGACGACTCCTGCCGTGCCCCGCAATCGGGCGATCGTGTCAACGTTCACAAAGCCTACCTAACTGCCACCTACCGGCCTATCTTCCCCGCAGCTTCTCCCGGGCGATCTTCGCCTCGTCCGACTTGGGGAATTCCTCCACCAGTTTCTTGTAGACATAGGAGGCGCTCTTGCCGTCGTTCATTGCCTTGAACGACATCCCCTGCTTGAGCATGGCGGCCGGGACCTTGTCCTTCTCGGGGAAGTTTTTGATCACTTCCTGGAATTCCAGCACCGCCTGTTCGTAGTTCTTTTCGCTGTAGTACGTCTCTCCCAGCCAGTAATGCGCGTTTGCCGCCAGCTTGTGCTTGGGGTAGAGCCCGATGAACTTGGTCAAAAGGTCGCGCGCCTTGGCCGGCGCTTTGGCCTTCACAGCGTCGAGCCCCTGCTGATAGAGCGCTTCCGGGGTCTCCTGCGCCGGGGCGCTCGCCTTCTTCTGCTGGAGGTCGGCAAGCCCCTTCTCCATGGCGCTCATGCGCTGTTCCAGGGCAGCCAGCCGCTTAATGAGGTCCTCCCGCAAAAGCGCCAGATCGTCCGCCGGTTTCTGGGCCAGGATCCTCACGTCGTCGATCTTGCCGGTCAAAAGCTGCATGTCGACCCGGGCACTGTCCAGAGTCGCCTGCAGATCGGCGCCCCCCTTACGGATGGTGGCCATGTCCTTCTGGTAGGCGGCCATCTCCTGCTGCAAGGTATCCAGGCTCTGCTTGTAGCCGGCCAGGGATTTCTCCACCCCCTCCTTGACCTCGCCCCGCACCTCGTCCACCGTCTTGTTCAGGGTGAACAGCCGGTTCTTCATTTCGTCGGTGTCGCGCCGAACCGTGTCCAGATCCCCCTGCGATGCGCATCCACACAGCAAAAGCATCACCATTGAGGTCAGTACCGCCCTCGTTTGCATCACGTCTCTCCCTTTCACAGCCACACCCGCAACACGAAAAAAAGGAGCCAGATGGCTCCTTTTTTTCTGAGCAGGTCCCGAAGGCTACTTCACAATCACGAAATCGTCCCGGCGGTTCTTGCTCCAGGCCGCTTCGTCGTGCCCATCGACGGCCGGCTTCTCCTTGCCGTAGCTGATGGTGCTCAGGCGGTCGGCCGGGATGCCCAGGTTCACCAGGTAATCCTTGGCAGCCTTGGCCCTGCGCTCACCCAGCGCCAGGTTGTAATCGTCGGAACCTCGCTCGTCGCAGTTCCCTTCGATCTTTACCTTGGCACCCTGCGTCTTGAGGAAGTCGGCATTTTTGGTCAGGCCGGTGCGGGCCTCCTCGGAGAGCGTGGAGGAGTCAAAGGCGAAGTAGACGGCCTGCAGGCCTGCCTGCAGCTGCGCCGCCGGCGCCTGAGCCTGGGCCTCCTGCTTCACGGCCTGTTCTTTGGTCGCCTCGACCGTCGGTTCCGCCTTGCCGGCCGCGGCCGGCTCGGCCTTCGCTTGCTCGGAGGCCGCCTTGCTCTCCGCAGGGGCGGTCTGCGTCTGAGCCGCAACCGGCTCTTCGGACTTCACCACGTCCTTCTTGGCACAACCAGCCGAAACCAATGCTGCGAGAGCCAGAACAAGCATGCATCCCAATATTTTCTTGTGCATTTCCCCCACTCCTTTGATGTATGGAATATGACGCCGGCCGCTACCGGCGTCTCAATGAAACTCGGCCAATTATACTCGGCTTGTTTTCGTTAATCAATCATTGATGCACGGCACACGCAACTTTCATTATAGCGGCCGCACCGGCTCATTATACCACGATTACCAGGCGATGGACCAGGTCGGGTGTGAATCGGGGGCCCTGTCCCGGGAAACGCGGGTCTGGGCGCCGCCGTCGGCCCGCATCAGGTAGACAGCCTCCGTACCGTCACGCTTGGAACTGAAGACGATGAAACGGCCGTCCGGCGACCAGCGCGGGTGCTCGCTGCTCCCCTCGCTGGTGAGCTGGGTGTCCCCGCTGCCGTCCGGGTTGATGGTGTAGATCTGGAAGCCGCCCGCGTCCTGGCGCGCGTAGACGATACGGTCCCCCTTGGGCGACCAGCGGGGGGTGACGTTGTAAGCGCCGCTGGTGGTGAGCCGCCTGACGTTGCGGCCGTCGGCATCCATCACGAACAGTTGCGGCTTGCCCAGGCGATCCGATACGAACACCAGGTGGGCCCCGTCCGGCGACCAGGCGGGCGACACGTCGATGGCAGGATCACGGGTGAGACGGGCCAACTCCTTTCCTTCCGGGGAGATCAGGTAGATCTCCGAGTTGCCGTCCTTGCTCATCACCTCTGCGATGCGCCGGCCGTCTGGTGAGTAGCTTCCCATGGCGTTCAGCCCGGGCCGCCCCGAGATACGCGCCTCCTGGCCGGTGAACAGCTCCCGGCGATAGAGGTCGGGGTTCCCACGCTTGTAGGAGGTGTAAATGAGTTCCCTGCCGGAGGGTGCGAAGTCCGGGTTCAGGTTGATGGAGCCGTTGTTGGTCACCCGCTGTGGGTTGCGCCCGTCGAAGTCCATCACGAAGATCTCCTTGTTGCCGGAAACCCGGGTGACGTAGGCGATCTTGCCGGTGAAGGGCCCCTTGCCTCCGCCCACCACGCGCAGTACCTCGTCGGCGAAGGCGTGCCCCATCTTGCGCAGTTCCTTGAGCGTGCCGGTGTACCGTTTGGCGGCCAATTCGCGCGGCTGCTGGTCAAAGAGGCGGCACTCGAGGGTCAGGGCACCGCCGTTGAGTGCGTAGGCGCATTTCAGCACCAGGTCCGCCCCCGCGGGTCCCTCGGCGGGAGCCGCCACCTTGAACGTGCCGGGCAGCGACAGGTCGAAGCCGAGGAGGTCGGCCAGCTCGCGTCCAAGTTCCGGCTGCGGCGCGCCGGAAAGGGTGGTGGCCGGAGCGATGTAGAGCTGCGGCTTGCGGGTCACCGGAGCGGTGATGTCGATCACCACGTCGGCCCGCAGTGCGGCCGGTACCAGCAGGAGCAGCATGAGCAGACTGATGATTTTCATCGCATTCCCACCCCTTCCGGCCGGAACCGGAAGCTGCGCTTAAACGGCTTTCCCCCCGGGGGGGGGCGGAGGTTACTCCCCGCCGTGGTTACCGCTCGCGCCACCGAATCGTTGAACAGCGGGTCGTCGGAGAATTTTTCCACGCGGAAATCGACGCGGCCGTCGCCCCCCACGGTGATGGCCGCGATCAGAACCGGCGCTTTGCTCGGGGAAACGGTGACCTCGCGGGCAAAGGCGTCTTTCAGCCGCGACTGCAGGTAGGCGCCGTAATCGGCCCCCGCCTCGTTGCCGGTGCCGCCCGGCATGCCGACCCGACCTCTGTTGCCGGCGCTCCCGGTGCCGCCCGCTGCGCCGTTTTGCGCCCGCTTCTTCAGACTTTCCAAAACGTCCGACTGCCGCTTGTCCTCCGCCCGCTGCTCAATTTTCGCCATCCGCTCCTTGAAGCGTTTTGCCTCGGCGGCCGACGGCGTCACCGCGGAGTTGGCCTTGGCGGCCGGCAGTTTCCCGGCGACGGCCGGCTTGGGCAGGCTCATGGCCGCCGGCGGGAGGGCGGCCGGCGCCGGGGCCGACGCGGGCCCCCGGGCGGCGGGCGTGCCGCTTTGCGGCGAGGCCACCGGCAGGGTCACCATGTCGACGTAGGTGACCGGCGTACGGTCGATCTCGAACTGCGGCAGAAATTGGAGCCACGTCACCGCGGCCAGCATGACCAGGTGCAGGCAGATCGACAGGAAAAGCGCCCCCCCCGGTCCCTCGTCTCGATGGATCGGTATCATCGCCGCTCGGGGGACTCCGTGACCATGCCCAGCCGATCGACTCCGGCCCCCTTGATCTGGGCCATGATCTTCACCACCTCGCCGTAGGGAACGGCGCTGTCCGCCTTGAGAAACACCTCGCGTTTTTCGCGCCCGGCCAGAAGCGTGGTCAGCCGCTCCTTAAGCTGGTCGACCGCCACTTCGCCGGAGTTGATGCTCAGCCGGCCGTTTTTCTCGACCGAGACCACCAGCGTGTCCTCCTTGGGCGCCAGCGACTTGGCCTCCGCCTTGGGGAGGTTCACCTGCACCCCCTGCTGCATCATGGGGGCGGTCACCATGAAGATGACGAGCAGTACCAGCATGACGTCCACCAGCGGCGTCACGTTGATCTGCGACATGGTGCCGCGGTCGCCGTTATCCCTGTTACCGAACTCCATCGCCTATCTCCCCGCGAAGTTGCGCTGCACGATGTTTAAAAACTCGGTGGAAAAGCTGTCCATCTCCGAGATCAGCACCTTGATCTTGTGCTGGAAGTGGTTGTACCCCATGACGGCGGGAATCGCGGCTACCAGGCCGATGGCGGTGGCGATCAGCGCCTCGGCGATCCCCGGGGCGACCACGGCGAGCGAGGCGGAACCGGACTGGCCGATCTTCTCGAAGGCGCTCATGATCCCCCAGACGGTGCCGAACAGTCCGATGAAGGGGGCGGTGGCGCCGGTGGTGGCGAGAAAGGTCAGGTATTTCTCCAGCCGGGTGATCTCGGAGGTGGTGGCCCGGCGCAGGGCGCGGGCGATGTTGTCGATCCCCCCCAGGTCGGTGCTGATGATGCTGGGCTCGGCCTTTTCCTCGACCTTTTCCTGCAGCTTCTTCAGCTCGCCGTACCCTTCCTGGAAGAGCACGATAAGGGGCGAGTTCTGGAAACGGTCGAGCTGCGCCGAGATGGCGTCGAAGCGTTTGGCTTTCCAGAAGAACTCCAGGAAACGCTCCGAGGCGCCCTTGGCGCGGGAAACCTGCAGCAGCTTGAAGAAGATGATCCCCCAGGATATGACGGAGAAATAAAGCAGAAGTATCAGGACGATTTTTACGACAAGACCGGTGGAAGCGAACATGGCCACGGCAAGGGTACCCCCGTTAAATGTTGGTCAAAAAGGAAAAATATGCCTTACTACAGACGAAGTCAACAGGAAAGAGGCAGGAAAACCTCTCAGTAACAGTCGGGACGGCGATCCTTAAAGCAGGCGATGCTCTCCCGCCAGGCGAGCTTCTCGGCGGGGTCGAGCAGCGCCACCGCCTCGCAGTTTGCATACCCCCCCTCGGCGAGCACCTCCCCCTTGACCCCGATCACCAGGCTTTGCCCGAAGAAGTCGAGCTTGCCGATCACCCCGCAGGCGTTGGCGGCGATAACGAAGAGCTGGTTTTCGATGGCCCGCGCCCGTAAAAGCGTCCGCCAGTGCTCCTCGCGCGGCTTGGGCCACTCGCCGGGGACCGCGATGACGTCGGCCCCTTCCAGGGCGAGCCTGCGTCCGAGCTCCGGGAAGCGGATGTCGTAGCAGATCATCAGGCCGATCTTGCCGACGCTCGTCTGAACCACCTTGAAGGAGTCGCCGGGGTCCAGGGAACGGTCCTCGCCCATCAGCGAGAACAGGTGAATCTTGCGGTAGCTGCCGGCCAGCCGGCCGCGGTCCAGCACGTAGGAGGTGTTGAACACCTTTTCACCGTGCGGCTCGGGGAGGCTCCCCACCACCACCATGCCGAGTTCGGCGGAGAGCGCCTGCAGGTTTTCCAGGATCTTAGGCGTACAGGTGGCCAGTTCGTTGAGCTTTCGGTAATCGAAGCCGCAACTCCACATCTCGGGGAGCACGGCCAGTTCCACCCCCTGCTCCGCCAGCCGGCGCAGCGCCGCGGTGACGTACTCGACGTTGGCGTCGACGTCCCCCAGCGCGATGTTGAACTGTACGGCTGCCGCCTTGATGGTCTTCTCCATGTTCCCCCCTCGCAACGGCCGGCAACCGCCGGCCGCAGAAATAAGGCAGTGTAAACGCTGCGCGTGCCGATTTCAAGTCACTTCCGGCAGGCTCCTGCGCTTTTCCGTGACAATACGCTGACGGATCTGCTATTACCTTTACTTAAAGCCATGCGAACTTCTCTCTATATCCACATCCCCTACTGCCTCAAAAAGTGCAACTACTGCGACTTCAACTCGGCCGCCGCGCAGCCGCTGCCGCACACGGAGTACGTCAGGCTTTTGATCGAGGAAATGACCCTGCGGCGGGCGAAACTTGCCGGGGAGGTCTCCGCGCCGACCCTTTATTTCGGCGGCGGTACCCCTTCGCTACTCTCCCCCGAGCTGATCGGCTCCCTGCTGGAGGCGGCAGCGCGCACGTTCTCCCTGGAAGCCGGCGCGGAGATCACCCTGGAGGCGAACCCCGGCACCCTCACGCCGGAGAAGCTCGCGGGCTACCGCGCGGCCGGGGTCAACCGACTCTCGCTCGGCGTCCAGTCTTTCGAGGACCGCCAGCTCGCCAGGCTGGGGAGGCCGCACTCCGCAGCGGAGGCGCTCTCAGCATTTCGGTGGGCGCGGGCTGCAGGCTTCGACAACCTGAGCATCGACCTGATGCACTCCCTTCCCGAGCAGAGTGCGGCCCAGTGGCGGCAGGCCCTGAACGCAGCACTAACGCTCGCGCCCGAGCACCTCTCCGCCTATGGCCTCTCCGTCGAGGAGGGTACCCCTTTTGCCGTCCAGCACGCCTTAGGCCGGCTGCCGCTTCCCGACGAGGAGGAGGCAGCCCTGATGTTCGAGGCGACGGTGGAGGTCGCCACCGCAGCCGGCTACCGCCACTACGAGATCTCCAACTTCGCCCGGCCGGGGAGGGAATCCCGCCACAACGGCGCCTACTGGCGGCGCACAAGCTACCTCGGCTTCGGGGCGGGCGCCCACTCCTTTTTTAACGACGACGGCATCGGCACCAGGTGGCAAAACGCGGCTTCCGTCGCGGCCTGGGGCGCGTTACTCGCCGCGGGGCGGCTTCCCGAGGAGGAGCGGGAGGCGCTCACCGAGGAGCAGGCGATCGCCGAGGCATTTTTCCTGGGGCTGCGCCGTTTGGACGGACTCGACCTCGCGCCCCTTCGTGCGCGTTTCGGTGAGGCGGCGCTCGCACCCCGCTTGCAGGAGGTGGAGCGGCTCACCCGGGCAGGCTCCCTCCTTCAGGAAGAAAGCCGCATCCGGCTTGCCCCGGCCGCCGTCATCGTGGCCAACAGCGTCTTTGCCCGCTTCCTCTGAAAGAGGCCCAAATACGGCGGCAACCCCCTTGACAAAGCCAGGGGGGGTTGTTACCTTAAGCGCGTTAGCACTCGAAGTTTTTGAGTGCTAATTGTTTTGTAAGGGGCAAGCTTATGGCAGAGCAACTTTCGGACAGGGGCAAACGCATTCTCGAAGCCGTGATCGAGGATTACATCGCTACCGCCGAACCGGTCGGTAGCCGCACCGTTACCCGCAGCCACGGGCTCTCCCTTTCCCCGGCCACCGTCAGGAACGTCATGTCGGAGCTGGAGGAGATGGGTTTCCTGATCTCGCCGCACACCTCCGCGGGGCGGGTGCCTACGGACAAGGCCTACCGGCTCTACGTCAACTCGATCCTAGAGGTGAGGCAGATCGCCCCGGACAATCAGCAGGAGATCCAGAAGCGCTGCCGCCTGGCGGGCAAGGACCTGGGGCAGGTGCTGCAGGATACCAGCCGGCTTTTGTCCACCACCTCGAGCTACATGGGGGTGGTGATGGCGCCGCGCCCGGCGGCGAACGTCTTTCACCAGATAGAGTTCGTCAAGCTCTCCAGCCGCAAGATCCTCGCCATCATGGTCTCGCAAAACGGCACCGTGCAGAATCGTCTTTTGGAGACCGGCGAGGAGATCCGCCCCGAAGAGCTGGTGCGGATGGCGAACTACCTGAACGGGCTTCTGCAGGGGCTTACTATCGCCCAGGTCCGGGAGCGGCTCTTAAGGGAGATGCAGAGCGAGAAGGTGCGCTACGACGCGATGCTCACCCGGGCGCTGGCCCTCTCCGAGCAGACCATAGCCGACGACGGCCCCGAACTTTTCCTGGAAGGTCAGGCGAACATCCTCGACCAACCTGAGTTTGCCGACGCCGTCAAGATGCGCGAGATCTTCCGGACCTTCGAGAAGAAGAGCGCCCTGCTCGACCTGCTGGACCGCGCCATGCAGGCCGACGGTGTGCAGATCTTCATCGGCTCCGAGTCGAAGCTTTTGAGGATGGAGGGGATGAGCCTGATCACCTCCACCTACCTGACCGGTAAAGACACCGTGGGCGTGCTCGGCGTCATCGGTCCGACCCGCATGGGGTACGGACGGGTGATCCCGATCGTCGACTACACGGCCAAATTGATCAGCCGCCTGCTGGAGCCGTAAACTTAGGCCGGGCGGCACGCGAAAAGGAGAGAAGACTTGACCATCAAGAAGAAAGAGCCGCACGACAAGCCGCAGGGACAGGCGCCGCACGAAGATCACGTAGAAATCTCCGCACCGGTGCCAGACGCCGAGCGGGTCAAGGAACTGGAAGAGGCGCTGGCAGCCAAGGGACTGGAGGCGGCCAACAACTGGGACAAGTTTCTGCGCGAGCGCGCCGACCTGGAGAACTACCGCAAGCGGGTGCAAAAGGAAAAGGAAGAGATCCTCAAGTACGGCAACGAGTCGCTGATCCTGGAGATGCTCCCCCTTTTGGACAACCTGGAGCGGGCCGTTTCCCACGCCGGGTGCGAGAGCGATTCCGCGGTCATCGAGGGGGTGAAGATCACCCTGTCGATGTTCAGCTCCACCCTGAAGAAATTCGGCGTCACCCCCTTGGAGACCCCGCCGGGCACCCCGTTCGACCCGGCCTACCACCAGGCGATGAGCCAGGTACCGACCGGCGAGCAGGAGCCGAACACCGTCGTGGCCGAATTCCAGAAGGGGTACCTCCTGAGCGACAGGCTTTTGAGGCCCGCCATGGTCACCGTGGCGGTGGCGCCCAAACAGGAGAACGACTAAAGCGCGGAAGCCCGCTGCCGCTTTTTTTTACTACGCCCCCTTGCTTTTTGGCCAGGGGATGACTAGCTTCCCTTCAATCAGTTACCCATATAGGAGGAACATCAATGAGCAGAGTGATAGGAATCGACCTGGGGACCACCAACTCCTGCGTTGCCGTCATGGAAGGTGGCGAGCCGGTCGTCATAGCTAACGCCGAAGGGAGCCGCACCACCCCTTCGATGATCGCTTTCACCGATTCCGGCGAGCGTCCGGTGGGGCAGCAGGCGAAACGCCAGGCGGTCACCAACCCTGAAAATACCCTTTATGCCATCAAGCGTCTCATCGGCCGCAAGTTCGACACCGAACCGGTCAAGAGGGACATCGCCATCTCCCCTTTCAAGATCGTCAAAGCCGACAACGGCGACGCCTGGGTGGAGGTACGCAACCATAAGTATTCGCCGCCGGAAATCTCCGCCATGGTGCTGCAGAAGATGAAGAAGACCGCCGAGGACTACCTGGGCGAGAGCGTCACCGACGCGGTCATCACCGTCCCGGCCTACTTCGACGACTCCCAGCGCCAGGCCACCAAGGACGCCGGCAAGATCGCGGGCCTGAACGTGCTGAGGATCATCAACGAGCCGACCGCGGCGGCCCTCGCCTACGGCCTGGACAAGAAGAAGGACGAGAAGATCGCCGTCTTCGACCTGGGCGGCGGCACCTTCGACATCTCGATCCTGGAACTGGGCGAGGGGGTCTTCGAGGTGAAGTCCACCAACGGCGACACCTTCCTGGGTGGCGAGGACTTCGACCAGAAGATCATCGACTGGATCGCCGACGAGTTCAAGAAGGACCAGGGGATCGACCTGAGAAGCGACAAGATGGCGCTGCAGAGGCTGAAGGAAGCCGGCGAGAAGGCGAAGTGCGAGCTCTCCACCTCGCTGGAAACCGACATCAACCTCCCCTTCATCACCGCCGACGCCTCCGGTCCCAAGCACCTGACCATGAAGCTCACCCGCGCCAAGCTGGAAGGGATCTGCTCCGAACTGATCGCCAACCTGGAAGGCCCCTGCCGCACCGCGCTGAAGGACGCCGGCCTCTCCGCCGCCGACATCGACGAGGTGATCCTGGTGGGCGGCATGACCCGCATGCCGGCCGTGCAGCAGAAGGTGCAGGACATCTTCGGCAAGACCCCCAACCGCGGCGTCAACCCCGACGAGGTGGTCGCCATCGGCGCCGCCATCCAGGGTGGCGTCCTGAAAGGCGACGTGAAGGACGTGCTGCTTCTCGACGTGACCCCGCTATCCCTGGGAATCGAGACCCTGGGCGGCGTCATGACCAAGCTGATCGAGAAGAACTCCACCATCCCCTGCAGAAAGAGCCAGGTCTTCTCTACCGCCGCCGACAACCAGCCGGCCGTCAGCATCCACGTGCTGCAGGGCGAGCGCGAGATGGCCTCTGACAACAAGACGCTCGGCAACTTCGAACTTTCCGGCATCCCCTCCGCACCGCGCGGCGTGCCGCAGATCGAGGTGACCTTCGACATCGACGCCAACGGCATCGTGCACGTCTCCGCCAAGGATCTCGGCACCGGCAAGGAGCAGTCGATCCGCATCACCGCCTCCTCCGGCCTCTCAAAGGAAGAGGTGGAGAAGATGGTGCGCGAGGCGGAGTCCCATGCCGCCGAAGACAAGAAGAAGCGCGAACTGATCGAGGCCAAGAACCAGGGGGACAACCTGGTCTACTCCACCGAGAAGTCGCTCAAGGAGTTCGGCGACAAGATCGACGCCGCAGAGAAGGCCAAAATCGAGGAAGGCATCGCCGCGCTGAAGAAAGCGCTGGAAACGACCGACCTCGACGAGATCAAGAAGTCAAGCGACAGCCTGATGCAGGCTTCGCACAAGCTGGCCGAAGCGGTTTACGCCAAGACGCAGACCGGTGCGGGCGAAGCCGGTGCCGAGCCGCAGGCCGAAACCGCCGGTTCCACCGCCAAGGGCGAGAAGGTGGTGGACGCCGACTTCGAAGAAGTCAAGGACGACAAGAAGTAAAAACGGTTGCAACCGGCCGTACTTTCGACCAATATAGCTCAGTTGACAACTAACATTACGCAACGGGCAGCGTCTCACCACGGAGACGCTGCTCTTTGCGTTAGCAAGGACCTGTTTTGGCAAACGGCGAAAAACGAGACTATTACGAAGTACTGGAAGTAAACCGCAACGCCTCCGAGACCGAGATCAAGAAGGCCTACCGGCGCCTGGCCGTCAAGTTCCACCCGGACAAAAACGCCGGCGACAAGGCGATGGAGGACAAGTTCAAGGAGGTCTCCGAGGCCTACGAGATGCTGTCAGACCCGGAGAAGCGCGCGCGCTACGACCAGTTCGGCCACGCCGCGATGGGTGGCGGCTACTCCTCCGGCGGGTTCGGCGCGGGCTCCCCCTTCGGCGACATCTTCGGCGACATCTTCGGTGACATCTTCGGCGGCAGGCCCAAGACCGCCCGCGGCCGGCGCGGCGACGACCTGCAGTATAACCTCGAGGTCAATTTCGAGGAAGCGGCCTTCGGGGTGGAGAGGAAGATCGACATCCCCTACGCCAAGCGCTGCGAAGACTGCTCCGGCACGGGCGCGAAGAGCGGTACCACCCCCAAGACTTGCCCCACCTGCCAGGGTGCCGGGCAGATGCGCTTCCAGCAGGGTTTCTTCTCGGTCAGCAAGACCTGCTCGCACTGCAACGGCGAAGGACGGGTGGTGGAGCACCCCTGTCCCTCCTGCCGAGGCGCCGGCACGATACGCGACAAGAAGACCATCTCGGTGAAGGTACCTGCCGGGGTGGAAACCGGCATCCGGCTGAAACTCTCAGGCGAAGGGGGCCAGGGAACCAAGGGGGGGCCGAACGGCGACCTCTACGTGGTGCTTTCCGTACGCGAGCATCCGCTGTTCCGCCGCGAGGACAACGACGTCCTTTGCGAGATCCCCATCAGCTTCACCCAGGCAGCACTCGGTTGCGAGATCGAGGTGCCGACCCTGGAAGGGAAGATCGGCATGAAGATCCCCGAGGGAACCCAGTCCGGTGCCGTCTTCCGCATGCGCGGCAAGGGGATACCTGCCCTGCAGGGGTACGGCCGCGGCGACCACCTGGTAATCGCCAAGGTGGAAACCCCGACCAACCTGAACCGGCAGCAGCGCGATCTGCTTGAGGAGCTGGCGCGGATCAGCGGCGAGGACGTGAACCCCATGCGCAAGAACTTCTTCTCCAAAGTGATGGACATGCTCAGTTGAAACGGGCCCTGGCCAGGGGGATGCTCTTACTGCTCGCCGGGATACTCTTCCTGGCCCCTCCCCTTAGCGCCCAGACCCCTGCGGCCCAAAGCGAACTCCTGGCCAACGCCGGCTACGCGCCAGCCCTGCTCGACCGGCTGAGACAGGCCAAGCGGCACATCGTCTGCGCCTTCTACCTCTTCAAGATCGGCCAAGGGAGGCGCAACCTCCCCGCGCTGGTCGCCGCCGAACTGGTGAACGCCAGGGAGCGCGGCGTCGAGGTGACGGTGATCCTGGATGCGGGGCGGACTTCGCAGCTGGAAAACCGGCTGGCCGCAGCTCTTCTGGTCAGAAACGGGGTACGAGTCATCTACCCGAGCGGCAAACGGATCACCCACGCCAAGGTGATAGTGATCGACGACCGCTACCTCCTGCTCGGCAGCCACAACCTCACCCAGGCCGCCCTCGCCCACAACAACGAGCTTTCGGTCGTCATCGACTCCCCGGAGCTCGCCCTTAAGGCCACCCGCTACCTGGAGTCGATCCGTTGAACCCGTGCCGCTGCGCCTCCCTCCCTTCCTGCAGCGCCAGTCTCCCCGAGGAGCGATGATGTCGTTTTACCGTATGTTGTCCCGTTTTTCCCGCATCCTTCCCCTTTGCCTCCTTTGGTCCCTGACTACGGTCCCCGCCGCCCACGCCCTGGAAAAGATCGCCGCCTATCCGCCGCTGCCGGTCGGTTACTCCTCCATCCGCATCTTCGACAGCCACGGAGAGTTCGTCGGCCGCATCCTCCCCGCGCAGCGCTACTGGGTCACCATCGACCGGATTCCCGTCTTCCTGCGCAAGGCGCTGGTCGCCGTCGAGGATGCCCGCTTCTACGAGCACAACGGCATCGACGTGCGCGGCATCGCCCGCGCGCTGGTGAAGGACATGGTAAAGGGGAGGCTTGCCGAGGGGGGATCGACCATCACCCAGCAGTTGGTCAAGAACAAGCTCCTCTCCGGCGAGAAGACCCTGGACCGCAAGGTGAAGGAAGGTTTTTTGGCGATCGAGTTCGAGAAGAAGTACACCAAGGACCAGATCCTGGAGATGTACTTCAACACCATCAATTTCGGCAACGGCGCCTGGGGAATCGCCCAGGCGGCCCGCCTTTACTTCGACAAGAACCCGGAGGAAATGACCGACGCCGAGTGCTCGCTTCTGGCCGGTGTGCCCAGGGCACCCGGCCGCTACAACCCGCTCGGCGAGCCCGCCAAGGTGAACCTCAGGCGCTCCGTGGTGCTCAAGCGGATGCTGGAGGTGAAGTCCATCACGGAACAGCAGAGGGCCGAGTTGGTCGCCCACCCCGCGACCGTGATCAGGGCCGGCCAGGCACCCTCCTACCTCGACCACATCCGCGCCAAGCTGATCGAACGCTACGGAGCCCATATCGTCGAGCAGGGGGGGCTGGACGTGATCAGCGCCATGGACCTAAGCCTGCAGAAGGCGGCGGAACAGTCGCTCAAGGACGGGGTGAAGAAGATCTCGCCTAAGCTGCAGGGGGCACTTATCTGCATGGACGTCACGAGCGGCGACGTGCTCGCCGCGGTGGGGGGCGTGGATACCGCCCTCAACTCCTACAACCGTGCCTTCGCCGCCAGGCGCCAGCCTGGCTCCTCCATCAAGCCGTTCATCTACGCTACCGCCCTGGAGAACGGTTACACCGCCAGCACCCTGATGAACGACGCCCCGGTCAGCTACAACGCAGGCAACGGAGAGAAGTGGACGCCGCACAACTACGAGCGCACCCTGTTCGGCCAGCTGTCGCTCAGGGAGGCGCTCGCCCACTCCAACAACGTCATCGCCGTGAAACTTTTGGACGCGGTGGGGATACCGAAGTTCACCGAGTTCGCGGCCAAGATGGGGCTGCCGCTGCACGGCCGCGACCTTTCCCTGGCGCTGGGGAGCGAAGAGGTTTCGCTCAACGAGCTGGTATCCGCCTACTCCCCCTTTGCCAACGGCGGGCTCCGCTCCGAGCCGCGCACCCTGCTCCGCATCTACGACCGAAACCGCCGCGCCTGGACCGAGTTCCCGCCGACGGTCACCCAGGTTTTGGCGCCGGCCACCGCCTTTGTCACCAGCCAGATGCTCAAGGACGTGCTGGTGTACGGCACCGCCAAAGGCTTGAAAAAGTTCAGCCAGCAGCGCCCGATGGCGGGCAAGACCGGCACCACCGACGATTACCGCGACGCCTGGTTTGTGGGCTACACGCCACAACTGGTCACCGGAGTCTGGGTGGGATACGACAAGCCGAAGCCGGGGGGGAAAGGGTTTACCGGCGGGGCGGTGTCCGCCCCGATCTGGGGAAGGTTCATGAAAACAGCGCTCGCCACGCGCCCTGCGGTCGATTTCCCGAAACCGGAGACGGTACTCCAGGCGGTGATCGATCCGACCACCGGCCAGCTGGCGACGCCGACCTGTCCTACCAGGCGCGCGGAGTTCTACGTCGCCGGGACCGAGCCTACCCGCTACTGCGAGAAACACGGCGGCGACCTCCTGCCACCGCTGCTCCCGTCTTCGAAGCCCCCCGCCGACGGCGCTCAGCCAACGGTCCAGCCGCCCGCCGGCGGCGAAGAGCCCGCGCCCCCCGTCGGCGACGAACTGCCGATCGAGGAACTGGTGCCGACACCGGCCCAATAAGGAGAAGCCGTTGTGCCGCCTAGAGGTAGTAGCGGCGCAACGGCTTCAGTTCTTCATCCAGCTCGTACACCAACGATTTGCCGGTCAATCCTTCCGTTCCGTGCACATCAGCTCCATCTCGTCCAAAAGGATCCACAGCAGGTGAAAGCTAGATCGAGACTGAAGCCGTTATCCCTGAGCACCTTCCCCTCTTAACCATCAGTAGAAATCCCAGCTCAATTCCACCATGTGCAGGTCCACACCGGTGTTGCTGTTGTTGCCTCCCCCAATCCCCAGCCCGCCGTTGGACATGTGCTGGAACCGGTAGCCTATGCCGGGTCCGGCCGCGAAACGGTAGAGCAGATCCGTGTGGCCGGCAAAAAGCAGGTAACCGTTCAGATCCACCGTGCCGTAGCTGTGCCGGCTGACGCCGTAGAGGTTGCCGCCGATCTTGAAGGTGAGCCCCTTGCCTCCCTTGTCGAGCACGAGCGTCGGCCCCACCGAAGCGATGACGCCGGTCCGCCCCGCGGCATGCAGGACGCCCAGCGAGGTCTCCGCCTCCATGGAAAGTCCGAAGCCGTTAGCCGCGCGCAGGGACCAAGGGAGCAGATAGTCGGCTGCCGCTTCGTACTGGTGGAAATACTGCGTCCGCTGGGTCGCCTCGATGCCCCCCCTGATCGACACCGACTTCCACCCCTGCTCCTCCCGGCACCAGCCGGTAGCCGCGTTCCCAAGCGTCAGGCCCAGCAAAACTAACAGTGCAATCCTTCTCATGATCTCTCCTGTCGACCGCCCTGATTAGAATACACTGAATAAGAATCTTACTTTCCCCGGGTACGATGTCAACAGGGTCAATGCTGCGGAGCCGCAAGCTCTTTGGCCGTTGCCAGCTTGTCGGCGACGTTGTTCCGGATCCAGGACGGGTCCCACCACTCGATGGGGTTCACCTGCTCGCCGGCAACCAGCACCCCGAAATGAAGGTGGTCGCCGCCGGCCAGCCCGGTATCGCCGGTGAGGCCGACCAGCTGCCCTTTTGCCACCTGGTCACCCACCTTGACGTCGATCCGGCTCAGGTGCCCGTAGAGGGTCTGCAGCCCCAGACCATGGTCCACGATCACGCATTGGCCGTAGATGCCGAGTTCGTCGGCGTACACCACCCGTCCGCGGTTGGCCGCCGGCACCCTGGAATGGGCAAGGGATGCGAGGTCGACGCCGAGATGGGTCTGCTGGTCGACGAGTTTGCCGTGGTAGTAATAGCTGCGCGCCTGAGCGAAGGTGCCGCGCGGCGCCGAATTCGGCAGGCGCAGGAAGTCTCCCTCCCAAAGCGGCGTGGGCGAGGTCTGGCGGCCGCAATCGGCGAGTATCTTCAGATCGCGTTCCCGCAGCTCGCGGTTGGCCAGCAGAAAAACGTCCAGCGGCGACTTTGCCTGCGGGAAACGGTCTTTGAACTCGCCGGCGACCTTGTCGAGGAAGGAGTCGCCCAGCTCGATCCGGTCGCTGCGGAAGGACTTCGGCAGGACGTGGTAATAGATGCCGGTCAGCCGTTCGTTGCCGGCACGATCGACCACCAGCACCTTGGGAACGAAGCGCTCGGCCGGCAGGTTGTAGGGAAAGGCGAACAGACAGGCGAAGAAGCCACCCGGCTGCGGGAAGCCCGGGAAGAAGCGCTCGCCCACGAGGACCCCGCTTCGTTCCACCTCCCGGTTCACCGTGTAGACCACCAGGCCGACGCCGCCGCGCGCCACGTTGTGAGCGGTGCTGAGCACGGTCACGGCAGGGGGGCGGTTCTGGTATTCGTAAGCGAGGGAATAGTCGGCGCTGTTGCCCGCGCCGAAGTTGAAGCTGGAGGCGTCGGTCGCGGTGATCTCCAGCTTGAAGGGGCCGTCCTTGAGCCCTTGGGAGCCAAGGGAAATGGACTCTTTGGCCTGGTGGGTGCCGGCGGGGTAGCGCCTGGCCAGGACGCTGGTGGATTTGCCCCCCTGCCAGGTCGCCACGGTGAGGCTTTTCAGCCCGGCGCCCCGATCCGTCAGCGTCATCACCAGTTGCGTCCTGCCGGAGACCGCCCCGCTGCGTGAGAGGACGACCGTGGGCGGCGTGGTATCCCAGAGGAAGAAAACGCCCAGACCGATCACCGCCAGTACTACCAGTAGCGCCACGATAACCGCAGGTTTTATTGGCTGTGCCACTTCGTCCCCCTTCCGCTTTGGGCAATTGCCCACAGGCAAAAATCCGCTCGCCGGCTCAATTGGCGCTACGCCTTTTCGGCGGCCGGCTTGGCGCCTCTCGGAGTTTAGCATCCGCCCCCTCGAAGTCCAGCATGGCCCTCGTGACGGCTTGACGGCAAGGTGAAAGGTGCGGTTGGACGCAAGCAGGCGGTAACTGACGGAACGAACGCGAAAGAGGCGAGTAGGCAGGGAGTAGGAATTCGACGCACAACTTTCGCAATATACACGGATTTTTGTTTTGGCAACAGGCTGTAATTTCGTGCCGCCGGGTGCTATATTTTGCCCAGCTAGCTAGCACGCTTGAGAACGTCACGGACGAAGGAGGTATACAGCATCATAGATACTCCGCCGAAGAGGATTCTCACATCATGACCGTAACAGAAAATCCGGCGACCGGAAGGTTCCGGAACGACTCTTGAAAAGGGTGACATAGAACCGAAAAAAGCGAGGCCCGCCAGCATTGGCGGGCCTTTCATTTTTTGCGCTGCATGCGGTCGATCCGGTTACAGGGAGTTTTTGTGCAGCATACCCTTCTGCACCGCCTGGGCGTACATGACTTCCTCGGGATCGACCACGCCCATTTCCACCAGCACCGCTCCCAGCACCTTGCCGTTCAACCGCTGGCTCTGCAGCGCCCTTTCCAGGGTCTCATAGGTGATCAGCCCCGCCTCCACCAGGATCTGCCCCAGTTTTTCAGTGAAGGGGCTTTTCCCCTCCTGGGCCTTCAGCGCCTGGCGGATGTCGTCCTTGCTCACCACCCCCATCTCCACCAGGATCAGACCGAGTTTCCTCCCCGTCTCCTGCTGGCTGACCA